>Ga0065711_1026487_pt1 | contig 68506 bp, 36 predicted proteins | sample Hoacrofraction12_FD_59098 | JGI IMG/M metagenome (GOLD analysis project Ga0065711, IMG submission 59098) | Hoatzin crop microbial communities from Cojedes, Venezuela - Epithelial fraction 12 v2 (version 2) | ecosystem: Host-associated > Birds > Digestive system > Esophagus > Crop | place...
GGCGGGTCTTGAATATCTCCAGAGAAGGAGACTCCATAACCTCCCTGGGCAGCCTGTTCCAGTGCTCCATCACCCTCAGAGGGAAGAAATTCTTCCTCATGTTCAGACGGAACTTCCTATGCTTCAGTTTGTGCCCATTGCCCCTTGTCCTTGTCTTCCCACTTCTACAGTGCTTAGACGCTGACTTCTGTCAAGTCCCTTTCTATTGTCTTATCCTGTAACCAAACGGGAGGGGAAATAGAGAGGAAGAATGTGTGTAGTCATCTCTGCATTCCCTGCTAACCAGCTAGAGAAGTTGCACAAAACATGTGCTCACACTGGGATCCAAGAGAACCACTACGTTCATTAAATCTGAACTAACTTGGCATGCAGGCCACAGTAGGATGCAGACAACATCCAGGATCCTAGAGTCTGTCCTGAGCTCTCTCCAGCCCCAGCTGCACCACCGTCAGTTCATGAACAAGCCAGTGAGGTGCTGGTCTCTGTTGTGCTCTAGGACAACGTACCTTTACTACATTCATTCAAAAAGGATAGTAACATTACATACTTATCTTGAAAACAGACTTTTCAATAATAAACTATTGTTCAGGATGTTTAAATATAATGCAGCAAGATTTTGTATGTGGTTACTGCTGGTGAGATATTCTGAAATGGTTACACTGGAACACAGCTGTTAAAATTTATGAGAGGTATGAGGTAATTCTGCAGTGTCTCAAAATTAAAAAATGATTGATTGTGAAGATCTCACTGACACTGAAACATTTCTTAGCTGATTAAATGGTCATTTATCTGTCTAAATGCAGGCCTTCTAGATAGAATCACTAGTTGTTTTCTATACAGCAGGAAGGAAAAAAAACCACCTGCCAAATTCTGTTTCTCCGCTGTGTGAGATGACTTTGCCATGGAGCTGTGTCATAATTAGGCTTATACTACTGGATGACAGGTAATCTGAAGTAAAGTATTTGTGGCAGTTAAAACAATGGAAAACAGTGAGGAACTTAAAGAGAGTCTAAAAATTGTGAAAAGAGAATTGAAATAATAGGAAACTAAATTTAACATAAATAACCATAAAATAATACATATATAGAGAAATGAACTGTCTTTGATACATCACTATACATCAGGATAAAACATGATCTCTCCCCTTCCAAGAGGAAGCTCTAAGTGAGAGCTCATTGTGAATGATCTTTAACACCAATATAAGACAGATACAAATGTAAAGAACTCACAGCCTAAGCAGCTATTATGCTCACTAACAAGCTTTGTCGAGGCAACCTCTCTTTGAACTCTGTCCCCTCCTTATTCACTTGCTGAAGCTCCTTCCATTCATTTTTGTTGCATTCTACTCATCAAGGACTTTCAGCAGCAGAAGCTAGTAAAGCTTAGGCACATTTCTCTCTGTCATAACATGCTCCTCTTGTCCTGCTCTTACTACAGAAGAGCTTAAAAACCTTTGAGACAAAGGAGCACAGTAGAAAGTCATTCATGTATTTACTGGTTCAGTGTGCAAGGTCAGCTGTCTGGTATGATATTCTTCAAATTACCTTGCATTTACCATGTGGTCAGAGTCTGCTGGTAGTTAGTATCATCTGTCAGCTACTTCATAGTAATTGCCCATATGTATGTTCTTATCTGGGGTAACTGCAAGGTCATTTGAACTGTCCCACATACTCATATCTACTTATGTATAAAACACAGAAGTTTTAGAATATTTTGCTAACCACCACAACTTAGATTGAGGCTGTACTGGAGTCCAATAAAACCAATGTGTTTCTTCATGCATATGCATTTTTTTTCATCAACACATTCACAGAATGGATTCTCACAGAAACCATGCTTTCCAGTCTATTTACAAAGGCTCTTCTCTATTCCTCACCTCTTTATGAAGTGTGTAACTATTATCTGTTCTTTCTTGAAAAAAAAAATAAAAGAAAAAAGAAAAACTATAACTTTGACTTAAATCTGTTTTTCATGCTTTTGCAGGGAATTTCCTTCCTTACTTATCACCAAAGTCCCTTAACTCAGGTACACTAAAAACACAGTTGTCACTCCCTGAGTCCACAAGTGAAAAGAAGATCAATAAAACTGTAATTGTTTGCTCGCCTGTTGCTGAGAGGGATTCTCCTTATGTGGGCATTGACTATTGAGGCAATAGTTCCTTGTGTTCTGAGAGTTTTGCCTGGGTGGAAATAAGAGTGAAAATAAAAAGTAATAATACAGTCATCAATGTTGCACCTTCAGAACTTCCCCCTCATCTAGAATTTGCACAGGTACTCCTGTAATTTATCTTCATTACTCTAACCTACATATACCACGCTTCATATATTTTGACTTTTAGTGCAGATGATCTTATTTTATGATCTGCTCATCAAGCCTGCATTGAGGTTTAATACCTGAGGGCTCAAAAAAGTCTAAAATATATATTATGTACAAATGACAAGGACAAGAGAAAGGAAACTATTGAAACTGCCTGCACATAGGTACTACTCACAGTAGAAAGAGCTTGGAACATAGGGGAAAAACGACTAAGCTGATATGTATTTGCTGTGGATTTTTGGTTTCACACAAGGATAGGAATGGAATTTTATTGTTTTGTTGAAGGACATTTTAACAGCCATACTGATATTTAACTTCCAGAATGAGACGTGAACGTGATACGTATTTTATTTTTAGTCTCTGCAGACCAAACATCAATCATTCTGTCCATGTTTGAAAGAATATGAAAGAGCAAACAACAGAGCAGAAGGATACTGAGGCTAAAACCTTTCAGATGTTTGTGAATATGCAAGTCTGTAAATATTAATGATTCTTGGCAATAAAAACCATTCCTATCAATTTGACTCCAGGGAGCAGGAAAATTAAAACAGATTTCACAAGCCTTCCAGCATTAATTGAATAATTAGATCAATTAGCCATTCCACTGAATTATTAAGTGAGTCTCATACATACAACCACACTATCTCATACCTTCCTCCTTGTAGTCAATGAAGCTTGTCGGGGGAATCAAGCCCACAGCACTAGCAGAGACAGAAATGACCATTCTTAACATGTAAGAAGCCACAGAAATTGAATTTTAAAAGTAGGAAATTCATGAAACACAAACGAGTTTCTTCCAGTAAAAGTTCATGGCTTGCCTTACAAGTGCCAGAGTTAGTAAAAGAATGGAGTAGAAGCTTTGATGTGCTCTCTGCTTGATTGCCTGTATGAGTCCAAATAGTAACAGCCTTACTCATTCAAAGTTCCTGTTAGCAAGACTGGAGCTTTTGTCTGGGTAGGTTTTACGGATATGGATTTTGAATTTGGATTTATATCACTCTTCTGATGCACTGTCACTAAGGAAAAGCATCTGCTGCCCTGAGATACCAATGTCTTTCAGAGGGTGTCACCTCACCCGTCAGCTACATGAGTGCGTTTTACTGAGAGATCGGTGGCAGGAACAGGGCTACTAGCCCTGTAGGGCTCTCACTTTGGCTGGAGGCTTTCAGGTCTCTCCACAAGGAAAACGGTCCAATCTGTTTTGCCTGCCTGTCTTTTTCTTCTTCCTGTGAAGGACAATCAGGCAGCATTTTTTTGTACAATAGGACCTCTTTTCTCACTGCCTGGCTTGGACCAAGCTTTCCCTGCAGCCTTTTCTTTTCCTCAGACAATGAGTTCTTCTGCCCTGCACTTGGACTTGCAGCATGTACTCTTTCTTCTTGCCTGTAATGGGGAAAGGAGAAAATGAGAACAGAGCATTTTGCTTGCTTGGACTCAGGAAACCAGCTGGCAACACACAGAGGGAGGGAAAAGGAGACGAAGTCTATGTTTAAAGAGGAGAAAAAAGCAAAGACAGATCGGAATAGCCCCAGCAAAATCTTTGTGATGGTTTCAGATCATGATATCGTAATTCATGCCAAGATATGGCATCAGATTTTAAACAGCAAGGGAGACCTCAGGGAGTACAGGGCAAAGAGCATGTTATATAGGGACAAGAGGCCTTTGAGGGAATTAGGGGTTAAATTGCAAGGAATCGTTTCTAGGCATATGCAGAAGCTTTAGCCTGGTCAGCAGATGCTCTACTAAGGTCTTGTCTAGGCTGGAGTTTGACCATGGCTGCATCTTGTGACCAATATAAATTCTCCTGTGCAAATAGTGGTTGCTGCCATTTGTGCTCTGGGTTGCTCCGGGTTACTGGGAAATCAGAGCCAATTTCCAACCTAGGAAAGGACCAGCTTTGTGCAATTCAAAAGTATGTGCTTGTGTCCAAAGAAGTTGCTAGATGGGCAATTGTAACTAAGTGCTGAGAGCAGAATTAGCCCCAAAGAACAAAATTAATTGAATGCTTCTGCAAATAAATGTGCTGGACTTCTACAAATGTAGGCAATACAAGAGCTCTTTGAGTTTACATTTAAACTATGCTAATTCTTTAAACTAGTCAAATTTAACTGTATATTGTACTTTATCATGCAAATAACTGTGTTTTCTTAATATATACTGGGGGATAGAGGGAGAAAATTATTTTTGAACTTCCAATTAAGTATAACAGACGAGAATCAATGACATCTTAGAAATCATTTCAGTGCAGATAAGACTGGAAACTTAATGTGTTCAATACTCTTGACTTTCCAAAATAAGCCATTAGAAGTGCAAGCCACATTACGCATCCCAGGAATCTATAAGAAATATATTGACAGAAAAATATTGTCACTGAAGTTCTTTTTATTGATTTCCATGTTTCATTAAATACATTAAAATTCTGCTAGCTGTGATTGCTTCACTATTGCAGTAATGGGCACTCTATAAATGTGACAGAAAACCACAAATTTGGAGTCACCCCACACCTGCACTTGTGTAACATGATGAACCTGATCCTACGTTTCATCTGCACTATGTGAAATCTGGTAGCAGTGGAATAGCTAAGACCTAGTAGTAGCACCTCAATACATACATTCAGTCTACCCATGTATCAGCATGCAGCTCTGTTATTTAATTTTTATCCCCCACATGTTCTAGACAGAAAGAATTTGTCATTGATGTATTCACTGGAGAGAAAAAATACTGGAATTATGACCTCTTTCGATTCAATTCACTTACAGTATTGATTTTCTAATGGATTCTGAAGTGAGTTTCAGTTGATTGACATCGAGGGGGAACAAAGGTTGTCACAGTGCTGAAGAAGGAAACAGAGAAAATCATAACCTTCTTCTGAAAGAGGTGGTGATATATTGTATAGCAGAGGTGAGAGCTCTAATGTACACATTCCAAAAGTGTTATATATTCAGATTTCTGAAGAAATCACCATACTTCATATTTTTTCTAAATTTATGGAGCATCCTTTCTCACTTGGTACTTGTTATCTTGAGGAGGGCACCAGAGCTCCAGTTATCTAGACTGTGCTCTGCCGGCAGCAGCAGAATGAATTTCCCTCCATTTCTTTAGCTGGAAATGTATTTACCTTTTCTTGTAAAGCCAGTACATAAAATAGTTTATGTGATAATGATCATAATACGTAAAATTTACCATTTTTCTACATCACTGTAAAGGACTTGTGGAAAGGGGGAATATTTTATGACATTTTGTAGCCCTAATGTGAAAATATAATCTCACAATCAACATTTCTATTCTTTTTATTAATCGTAGATCTCAAAACTGGCTTAAACAGAAACCTTCCCCTATTTTTCATAACAATTCACAAAAAAAAGGACATTTGTTTATTCTTTCTGTTCAAATTTCTTGGAAACATTTTCTGAATTCAAAAGATATTGCGTTTTCAAAACCATTTTCAGTAGAAAAGAATTCAAGAAATACAGGAAGCTACAGGTATCAAATAAAAATATTCTTAAAAGTCAAAAGAAAATATTTTCACCTCCAAATTTTAAAGAACCTACTCAAAAGCAATAAATTGAAGACCGCCACACAAATTTCCATCAGAAAGCAATTTCTGTGACAAATTAACTGGTCTAAAGAGATGTTTTCAGTGAAAATGGTTTCAGTGACAACGTTTTATTAGCACTGTCAGCGCAGCACTACTGAGGGACCTACACGGCAGTGACTGCATGCAGCAGAAAGAGAAGTTATATACACAAAAGACCTGCTCATGAAGCAGGCAAACACATCAAGTGCTGGCTTTAGCTTCTGAAGAACACCCGTCAGGACTTTCATTTTGGGCAACAGCAAACCATCTAAATTAAAATACATATTGCAAATGTCGGCCATGGTCTGTTCACTGAAGGTCTCTTCCCCACTCACAAGAAGCCTCCAGAGCTAAAGGACTCTTCCTCCTTGTCCTGGGTTCGGCCAGGACAGGGTTAATTTTCACCGGAATCCAGGAAGGGAATCCAGGAAGGGACACAGCCGGGCGGGCTGACCCCACCTGGCCAAACAGAGCTGGGTATTCCATACCATGTGCCGTTATGCTGGGCTCCGGTGGGGGGGAGCTGGGGGGCGGGAACTCACTCGCAGCTCAGGAGGGCTCAGCGGCATCTCGGTCCGGGAGACCGGCTCTCTGGGTCGTGCAGTTTGTGTTGTGTTTTCTCCTCGTCTGTATCATTGTTGTTCCTGTTCCCTCTGTTTGCTGTTCTGTTAAACTGCCCTTATCCAGAACCAGCAGTTTCTGCCTGTTCCTTTCCATTCTCCTCCGCACCCCGGCGGGGGGAGGGGCGGCCAAGTGGCGCTTTTGTTGCCGGCTGCAGCCAAACCAGAACACTCCTGATTCAGAACTAGAAAGGGCTCGGAGGAGTTGGATGACTGCTGAGTGCATATTTGCGCAGTGCAGATATAGCGGTAATTACAGACATCCATCATTAATGAGTTTCAGTGCTTGATTTAAAGAATTTGTGCTGAAAAGGGACACAATTAAATTATTGTATGGCAAAAAGAAGACAAAGGGAAAGTGTGAAGAGTAGCATTTATCTTTCCTAACTTCCACCATTTAAAAATATTCAAAGCTATTTGTCCAACACCTACATCCCAGTCTAAGCTCTGTGTCTAGCCTCCCTCCACAGTCAATCTACAGATGGTATTCATCCTACCTCTCTTCCTATCAAGTGCCTGGGGATGGGATGGCTCAGATGCTGGATGTGTCTTTCTCTCTCTGCTACATGAAGAAGGAGTCTTGATAACCAGCTCTAACTGGGAATGTAATGCCTTACAGCTAACTTTAGGTAAAGTGAACCCCTTGTTAGGTTTATCACAGTAATTGTTACTAAAATATCGCACTCTAGTTACATCTAAACTATTAACAGAAGTAGAGCTAGATCCTTGAGGAAAATGCAACAGAAGTCTCAGACTAAGCAAATCGATGTTTTTCTAGGCTTATCATTTACTTACAGATTTGTGAATCTACAGTTCTGTCCGTTTGTCTATTTTCTCTATTCTGTGTAACCAAAAATCTCTCAAGTAACAATGTCTGGGTATACAGCTTCAGGTACCTCAGTGTCTTTGCACACTAAAACAACATAATTGAGTCATCAGAATCTGTGATTCTGGCTACTCATCTACCAATTTTTTCAATGCCTTGAAAAGAGCATGGCAATTTTTAAAGGGCTCTGATATGAAGAAAGCTTGGCTGCACTTGACTGCCTTAGGTAATAGTTCAAAAATATGTTTTATCTAGTGGCAAAACTAGTCTAAGGCATTTTCACCCTCAACTGCTATGGCTAACCATTCCTATTCTCAAGCAGATTTTGCTGCCTCCTTTTGATGATGATGCCATTGTTTGTGCTGCACCAGTGAGAAAACAGTTTTTTCTATTCTTCAGTGATTACAGCTACAGTACTACACTCAGGTGGTTGTACTAGCACACCTGAGGGAGCTGAGTGGCTGGTGAGCGGTGTTCAGAAATTAGGGAGTAAATGGAGAACATGTTTTCATTGGCTTTTCTGAGGGTGAAAGATCAATGTTAGCATATATATTGAGATGCACGTATGATCCTTATGACTGGTTGCCCTGCACAGTTGACCTTTCTAGGTGGTAAAGGACCTTTTATTTAAGGTGTCACCAGCCAGCTCCAGTTATACCTACCGTGTGGTTCCTAGAGATAGTATGTCTAGTTTTAGAGTACCTACACATACAAGAGTAACCACAGTCACTAGAGTGAAAGTGATGAAATCACCTTCTTACACTTCATATGAGTTAAAAATTTTTTGAAAGATAGCTTTCATCCAGAGACTTGTGGTAAGCAAATATCTTTTATGCAAATAAATCTCAGTTCATGCCATATCAGGCATCATCCATCTTTATGGAACCAGCTGACATAAATACCACGAGGTGTTATGGCTAATTTGGCAGAAATACAGTCATAGACTTGCACTTGATCTGAATCCAGCCTGTCTTGCCAGAAGACCTGAGAATGTTAACAAACCAAGGCCTTCAGCACTGCCGTTTGACTTTGGTGCGCTCTCAAGAGGATTGAAGGATGAACTCCCAAATGGCTCTACACAGAGCCAAATTAGCCAGCCTATCCTGGCCCCCACCACCAGGCCAGCTGCAGCCAAATTCACTTTGCTAGAAAACTCTGTTTTAGCTAGCAGTGGACTCATTAATTTGTCTGAATGATCAGCTGGATAGCAGCCATAGCAGAAACAAAAATGAGCCTGACATATATAGTGAAAGATCTCCAGAAGGTTACAAGTTGTTTTTTAACAGCTGTAAACCTCTGTTATTTAACTTTGGAGATTTTCAGTGATGCTCCTTCTCCTGCCGCAAACCCTTAAACTAGTTCTCCCCAGCAAGCAGCAGGGACCATTTTGAAGCTGAGGTATTTCTTAAAGGGGAGAAATATGGGGAAGGAGCGAACTTCCATCATAACACCCGTCTGTGCTTCTTTAGTGCCTGGTATCCAAAATTCCCATTACGCTGGCAAGGCTCTGCAGTGCACAATATATTCTGGCTGCTCTCCCTTTTGTCCTTGACATGCCTCTTGTATGTTGTGGGCCAGAGGGACTGATGAAGAGATAGTAACATCAGTTTAATGCCAGCTGCAGATTTCTCCATTCTAGAGCAATTCGCTGCTGCACATTAAAGGCTGCTTCAAGGTCCCTTTATGTTCCTCAGGTGGGTGGACCTCGGCACAGACTTGAATCCGGCCCTCCGAGAGCTTTGCATGATTTAAGTTCTGTGATTTGTGTCGACTTTAACAGATGTTGTTTGGCTAAAATCCTGCATGCAGTTTGGAAGTTCAGTCTGAATTTTGCTTTCATCTCCCTGTTCGGTTGTGACTGTGCCCAAAGCCTGATTTAACAAATCTTATTTTGCTCTCATTCTCTGACACTTATTTAGCTCCAGCGGTTTAACACCGAAGCCTAGACCACAGTGATGTAACTAAGGAGGGAAAGAAGATGATGTTACTGGCTGTGGTACTTTGTATATTAGGTAAATTGTACAACAAACTACCTCTGAAACATTTCAGGTGTTGTTGCTGCAACTAGTAAAGATGACTAACATCACCAGACAGTACTTAGGGAATCTGATCTTTTAATCAGAAACAGTCTGAAACTTGAATTTATTAAAAACCATTCCATTAATCTCTTTATTTGAAGTAATTGATGATTCTCTCCTATCTCACTCATTTGATGTGCAGTCTGCATTACACCCAAGGAAAATGTAAAAGGCTTTTATCTGTCAGCAAAAAGAATGTGTATCCTTGCAGCACAGGGCAACGAAAAGAGCAAATACAATTTTAACGTGGTAGAGAAAATTCTAGTATTTTCATATGTTTTCACTTATTCTGCAATTCCTCTTTGAATTTTTGGTTGTAACAACTGCAGTATATTGCATCAGAAATGTATATGCTGCTTCCTAAACCAGCTGGACACATTCCACAGTTTAAGAACTTTCTCGTTGAAGGAGCTAATCCTGAAAAGTCCTTTTTACAAAGCATTTTTCCAGTATAAGACACTAAACAGCTTACTAGAATGAGGCATTGCTGGAAGAAGTCCTGAGAGATACACTAGACAAAATAGTGCTATAGAGATTATGAGGACCTCGAATATACTCAGAAGAGCTAGAATGTAAGACAAGACGTTGATCGTGATCTTGACATTGAGGTCTTGAATGTGGGAATAGCTGAAAGAATTTATCACTAAAGTGCTTGCAGTAAAGGTAAAAGTGCCTAGAAAAACATAGAAGGGTTAAAAATAAAAAAGGGGAAAAATAGATTCCCCTGAAGAGAAATATAGAATAAGCTGTGTTTTCACAGCCAAAATTTCAATAGTCCTTCCTTCATTGTGCTTGCACTCATTCTTGGTACCATTAATTGCTGGGGTAATTTTGGCCCATAACAATTTTGTAGTTCAGGTCATTTGTATAGTGAAGTATTCAAATGCTGACATAAATCAGGTACTTTACCATCATCAACACCTTTCTCATGGACACAAATGACTGAAGTTACACGCAGCCTGATTTGGCATCGACCATTACAGAAAAAAAAAGTCTTTTTGTGTTTTAGCTGTTGATGGAAAATAAAACCTTATAAAATTGAGAAGAAGATATAAGCTTCAACCGGATTGGAATCCTCTGGCACAGCCAGGCCAGGTCACTTCATTTTCTATGCCTTCATTTCACCATTGTTAAGTGGAGTTCTGTAAGAATGGATAAAATTAACCAGATATAAAGGCAGGATGGGGACTGTCAGACTCATAATTTCTATTATTAATATTTCATATGTGGTTTTTGAAGAACTAATTGCCAACTATCAGCTGTGGTTTTGGTAAGATGCTCATATAGTGAATTTTTAAGTTGTTCGTACAGTGAATTGTTCTTATGTGACACATATCCTGTTACAACAGCCTTGAAGACACTGTCATGTTCCCCCAGTGAACAACCTTGAATGCCTGAAGTCCAAAGATTTGTACTTCATCGTTTCTACAGTTTGCCAATAGAGGCTTTGTTCACATGAAAAGAGGTCTGGAGAAAGATACCCAACTCCAAAGAGCAAGAGAATGAAGGGACTAGCGCGCTATTCTAGCCATATGTAATAGAGAGTTGTAAGAAAACAACGCATTTTGAGAAGTAAAAGCTTAGTGAATAAAGTATCAACAAAAAATAAAGTTGGAAGATAAAGCCAGGAATGCTCAGGAGACCCCTTTTTGAGGAGTTTCAGTTTCAGAAAACTGAGGAGAAGGATAAGCCAACATGTTCGGGGCAGGGGTGGGGGGAATATATTACAGCTGTCTGTTCACCAGTGCTCCAAAGCAGGTAAAGAAGAAATGCATCACACAGTCTAGAACTGCTTTTGATAATTGTTTTGAGTTCATGGCATTATTTCCTGTTTTGTTTTCACTGGGTTTTTTTTTTTTGAGAGAGAACACACTTCTAGGACTATATAATGAAAGCCTTAGCTTTTTGTCTTTGGTTTTATCTCTTATCCAAAAGATATTCTGGTGTTTGATTGAGCAAAGCTATATAATCTCTAATGCTGATTTTCAAAAAATGAAAGATCAAGAGCCAGCAGGGTGTACAAGCCACTCTCTGCAGAACCTGCCAGCTGGGATGAATATATGTATCTTCAAGAAGCATGTATCTCCCACCTAGCTGCAAGAGTTAGTATGAAGGTTTGCATCCCCGGTCCTGAAATTCAGAGGTTTTGCTTCTTGGTCCAAGTCATCATCCTTCTGGGAAACATAAGGCTTTGCAGGACAGTTCATTAGAATAGACTGAAAGTCTACCTGTCCCATCCCTGACAATGGCCAGTAATAACGGGAAGTGTAAGAGTCAAAAAAGTGCCATCCCACACTCCCTGGTTCCAGTGACCTGTAAGTAAGGGGCTTCTGAGTCAGATGTGGTATGTTTGTTCAAAGTAGCTGTTGATTGATGTTTCTTCCACTAATTTGTCAAGTCCACTCTGTGTTACCAGATCCTGGGGCAGGGAGACACATGCTTTGAATAGAAACCATGTGAAAAAAACACCTCCTGTTTATTATTTTGAACATATAATCTCTCAACTGCATTTGATTCTGCCTTTTTTATTTTTTTTGTGAGTTAACAAGAAACAATAAGCAACTGCTCCTTCTCTACTTACCCATGTCATGTATAATGATGTGGATACTTACTACTTACTCCCTGATAAGTTTCATTGCCCATAAAGAAGTACTCCAAACATTTGACTTTATTTCTGCTCTCTGTACTTTTTCTGATACCACTAAGTCCTGGTCGAGATGGAGAGGACCATTTCTACAACATATTTCAATATAATCGCAACTTTTATTAACAGCATAAGAATTTTTATTCTTCTTTTCTATTTCTTTCCCAGTAATTGCTACAATACGCTTTGAGAATTGTCCTCATACACTATTGAGAATTGTCCTCATATTTGAAAAGATCTATTACTATAACCAAAGATTCTCTTTCCTGAATGGAAATAGGTAGTTTAGAACCCATAGTCATGGATTGTTTTTCCCCCTGTGCATCACTTCACATTTATTACACGGAATTTCATCTGTCATCTTACTGCCTGCTTGGCACTATGACATTTCTCCCCAGCTCTTTGCGATCAGCTTTCTTTTTTATGACTCTGAATAATTAGGCACCATCATAAGTCTCCTCATTCTCCATCCTTTTTAATTTCTGTATGCTCTAACAGACACAGCAAAGATCTTTGTGATCTATGGCTTCCCTCCATTGTAAAGCCCAACCTTTTATTCCTTCTCTTTGTTTCTTACCTGTTAACTTGTTGTTAATCTATAATATGACTTCCCTTTCTCCCACAGGCAGCTTGAGTTCTTTAAGAGCTCATGATGCTGGCTGCCCCAGATTTATCACAGAGTAAAGGAGGATGATACTTATCTACTTTATAAATTGCTTTCACATCTACAGATGAGAAATGCTAGTTATTAATATAAATAGAAAATCTGTATTGCTTTGCCTTAGATAAAAGATATTATGAGAGATGGAACCAAAGGAGTGGGAGTCTGAGGATTGCATGGTATCACGAGAAGAAGGCTGGCTGGTATACAAAAAACAGAGTTGTGCCCATCTGAGCCTGAGGCTTTTCAAGTTTTAGCAGAGTTATTGCTTGACTAATTTCTCTGTGTGTAAAATGGGCTTCCAACTGTGACTGTGTCAGGGTTAAATAAATGTAGGTCTGGTAGCTTATCAAAAAAGGTGCCAAAGAAAGATGAATCTTTGCTAGGCTGTGAGTACAGGTCTTGACAGATTTGTGTATTAAGTCCCCAGAATCTTCAGTCATCTGACTTTTCACTGAGGGATTTGATGGCTGCTGCTTTTTTTATTTTGCTAGGAAGTGACCCATTAACAGCCTGGAGATAGAACAGCCAACAAAAAGAATGAAACAGTACATCTGTGATGCAGAAAAATAAAAGTTTTGGCACGCAAATTTATATCCACTTTATTCCCAAATAATTTTGAGCATTGCCTTCTCAAAGTTTTCTATCTTACTCTGTTTTTAATAATGGTCACACAGCTTTTCCCAAAGTAAATTTTTTAGTTATGTAACAGAACTCCATGATAAAAATGAAAAGTGATTCAAAATGTCACTGTTAGTATTTTCACTTAACCCAATAATTAAAGTTTTGTCTTGACCAAAGTTAGGATCCATTCGAGCTGGTCGTGATGTCAGCTGGTATCATTCTATGGATTTTGAGGGGAGTCTTTTCAGAAATTTAGTAAGCAGAAATGTATTTTATAATTTACCTCTGAAATATTGTACAAATGACAGAAAGTTGGGATGGAGTGACAAAGTAAACAAAAGATAATCTGACTGCAGTAGCTGACAGGACCATAATCAAATGCGAGTAATAATTGAGTAGTGCATAGGAGATTTGGGGAAATCAGATTTTGCAGTTCTTTTAATTATCCTTCATTATATTAGCTATACTCGGGGAGATTGTTTAAAATGTGAATTCCATTTGGACAATGCCCTAGTGAAGAAAAGGAAAGTATTCATTACGAATGAGCAAAAGTTTTAATACCTTGCTATTAGAATTTAAACTATTCAAATCACTGCTGCAGATTTTCAAGCACCTTGGGTTTGGTTGTTTTTGGTATTATGCACAGGGACACCCCATTGCTGTCACAACAGCAATCTGCAGCCCCCTCTCAGAAACTCCCGTGCTCTGTCTTTGTGTCAATGTCTCAAAGAACGTGGAGTATAAAAACTACTGGCCTGGACCATGTATCGGGTTGAAAATGAAGCTTCTGAGTGCAAAGAAACCAAAAACTCCAAACAGTGTTTGAAACAAACTCAAAAGACCTTCAAAAGTAGAGTAGGCAAGAACAAAACTGATGTTCAAACCCATAAGGTAACAGGGCCAATCTTTGTGGTTCCTTGCTGTTGTAATAAATCTCCCTTTGAAGCACATGGAGGTTGGAGCCAGGCACAGAAAGGTCAGTGTTGACATCCAAATCCAGCTCTGACTTTGTTCACGTTCCTTTTCAATCTAGAAGAGATTTATCATTAATACGTAATGTCCACCTTTGTAAATGCAGAGAGATATTGTCGTCTTTATTGCTTCTGCGTGCATGGTTGTCATTCACAGTCACCACACAAGTCTCCATAGATCTTTGCTTCGTCTAAGTTGTTGTGGAGTAAAGTGGTGATCATAACAGTGATTTATCTTGCTTTTCTTTATTCTACATAGCAACTTGGATTATTTATACATACAAATGTTTACAGCTGTATAAAATGTCTCTAACAGCTGAGCATGTTTAGTCTCTTCTAAACATTGCTTTTAAAATACATTTTTTGGGGGTTGAATCCTGACAGCATCTTGCAAAAAATATGTTTTAAGGTGGTTACATTTATTTGAATACCACCCAGTTGCCCAGATTGGCTCATCTTGTCTGGAATGAGATGTAATTAAGCACTGTGAATAAAATGTTAAATTCAATTAAAGGCTCTCAGTAAGTTAACAAAAAATCATTTTTACCAAGCAGGACAGGAGTCTGTAGATTCAAAATACATACATTCCTTTCCCATAAACTTGTTCTACAGAGAAAATCCTCTCTTCAATTATTGAAAGATACTAAAAATAGATAAGCTGGTTAATAAAAATTGGGAAACCCTGTGAAATTATATTTTATGTTTTCCTAATATATAAATTTTTCCACTCAAATATTTGATAATTTTTCATGATTAGAAACTTCTTTGTAAGTATCTAGTAAGCACGGAAAGCTGTTTCTATGGATAAATCACAGAAGAGGTATAATAAGAGATATAATTGTGAGATAACAAGACCAGATTGTTCATTGGGTCTTCATATTTCTTCAATGAGTAAAACAGAAACAACAATAACAGCTTTGCAAGTGGTTACAATTCTGAGATAGAAATTTGTGCATCCAGATTATCATAAACCATGAATCATAAAGATCTCTTTATGTGATTATGCAAATACACATTAATTACACAATTATAAGCATCTATGGTGATGAAGTATGATTAATTATTTAACTTGGTTCATGTGCTGAATGCAAAGCCATTAGCTACTAGAGGTCCATAGATGTGTTTCTTTTTTTGATTTACTGACATTTTCATATTGTGAGGGAATTATAAATTATTGTAACAACAGATGATAAAAGCAGATGGAATAAACTTAACTGAAGCCAAGATGATTTACACAGCTTTAAACTGAACAGTTTGTGTGTTTATCCAGCTATAAATGTTTTGCTCCATGATCAAGAGTTCTGTTTGGAAGGAAAGTTTCCAAAAAAACAGGTGCATATCTGGAAAAGACTCTTTAAACATGTATGTTAAAATGGTAAGCAGTACTGAACCAAAAGTAACCAGTGGAAGGCAATGTAGGACTGCCAAAGACACAGCTGCACTTGCCCACTTGAGAAGCAAGGGTTCAGCATAGCTGGCTGGAGAATTTTGAGAGTACCACTTGACTTACATGTCTAATAGGATAGTCGCTACCAGAGTCCCATCTATCCTATCCACCTCAAACACTCCTCTGAGGACAGATTAAGCACTTTCTGCGGTAGTTTATCTTTTTCTGTTGATTACAGGAGGAACCTTGATGTCTAGTTTGAAGGTGGCACTTAGTGTAGAGGTCATTAATGTCAGAAGAGATGAATCCTACCCACGCATGTGATGCAGGACTAGACCTCATTCTTGCAGAAGCACTGGGTATGCATAATAACTGCCAGTCAAGTTTTCAAAAAGATAGCTTGTTCTCAACACTATAACTTCTCCCTTTGTGTTTTCAGTATAGGTCTCAAGCCATGACACGCCTTCTTTGAAATACATTACACGATCAGTCTGCCCTGAGCACTGAGACATGATTGCTACTTGTGTAGGATGACTGAGGCTTTCCACAGCCGCTTCCCAACTTCTTCGACTCAGTGCATGGCTGACATGTCTTTTATGAAATCCTTCACCTTCATGTTCACAGAATTACAGAATGGTTGAGCTTGGAAGGGACCTCTAGAGATTATCCGGTCCAAGCCTTCTGCTCAAGCAGGGACACCTAGAGCCAATTTCCCAGGACCATGTCCAGATGGCTTTTGAATATCTCCAAAGGTAGAGACACCACAATCTCCCTGGCCAACCAGTGCCAGTGCTCCTTCACGCTTACAGTAAAACAGTGTTTCGTGATGTTCAGAAGAAACTTCCTATGTTTCTGTTTGTGCCTGTTGCCTCTGGACACCGCTGATAAGAGCCTGACTCTGTCTTCTTTGTACCCTGTCTTCAGGTGTTCATATACATTGAAAGATTGCCCCTGAGACTTCCCTTCTCCAGGCTAAATAGTCCCAGCTCTCTCAGTCTTTCATCATAGAAGAGATGCTTCAGTGCCTTCATCATCTTTATGGCTCTTTGCTGGACTCTCTCCAGTATTTCCTCTCTCTCTTGTACTGGGGAGCCCAGAACTGGTCACACTCCTCCAGGTGTGACCACACCAGTGCTAAGTGGAGGGGAAGGATCACCTCACTTGACCTGCTGGCAATATGTCGTGTAATGCAGCTAAGGGTACCATTTGCCTTCTTTGCTGCAAGGGCACACTGCTGCTCATGTTCATCTTGGTGTCCAAGACCCCGAGGTCCTTTTATGCTAAGCTGCTTTCCAGCTGTGTGGCCCCAGCACATCTTGGTGCCTGGGGATTTTCCTGTCCAGGTGGCAGCACAAACTGCTGGCAAATCAACCACTCCTCCCACACAGTCTCAGTACTGCATTTTGCTTTTCACCAATACACAGCTCCGCTGTCTGACACTGACAATTCTTCTGACTGATAAGGAGAACAAAGTATGTTGCGACTCAGACTATGTTGTTGTCATCAAGCTCAGCCTTTCTCCCCATAGAACAGCAAAGTCTAATGAATTCTGCTAATCTACCCCTAGCCTTTGCATTCACAATGAAACGGCTGCTGCAGAATGCAGTCATCCAGTATTCAACTTGTGAGGAAACCTCCTCCTCCTCCCCACTTCAAAAAGTCACTTCATAAAGATAAATTGTAATTCTTACTTCTAACCGGAACTGAAGGTGTCATGGCAGACAATCTGCAATTTTTAAGTTCACAACTGTTTTTAAAATGCAGGAAAGTTCACTAGTAGGTCTAGCAAACTTCAGATGAAATCAAATGGAGAAAAGGTTGCCATAATCTCATCCGTCTGTTCTCTATTTTTTCACTTCAAATTGAATATCTGATTATCTTTTCATAGTTATAAAAATAAGCTGCTTTGTGAGCACTAAGATGGAGAACCTCAAATACTGATTAGAGATGTGGATATTCCAAGAAATACTAAACTTGAGTAGTGTATTTTTATACCAACAATGAGAATACCTCAGTCCTAAAAAATAATTTGTTTTACTTGTTCAGAATATAGATAATTGAAGATATTTAAGAAAATACAGGTATTAAAATCTAAGTGTCTCCTTGTGATTAAGTGGATTATTTTTTAAAAGGAAATAGCCTTCTAAAGGAATACACTGATGAGAAAAGCCAGCTTGTGCAGACGTGCTTGAAGTCACCCTCCTTTCTTGTTTAGAAATAATGTCTTTCAGAAAACTAGCTTATAATTTGTATACTTTTAACATTTGCTATTGGTCCTAACCTTCTTCCACTGAAATCATTGGTAAAATTCCAATAAGCCTCATAACAGACTAGTGTTAAAGCAATGCTAAGTGCTTTTGAATATGTCAATTAACAGTGTTTTTCTTTCTTGGTGGCAAACTTCTGGAGCTTTTCTCTGAGTCCACTACTAATTAGAAGCTCGTATCACTCTGAAAATTTGTGGAAGGTCTCCTCCACACTGCTGACAACACAAATATTATTGTACCTTATTGTACATTAACACAATCCATTCTCATTGACACCATCAGTAACAGATCTGTGGCAATTTCTCAATGAAAATATACATCCTCTTCTTTGTGACTTTCCCCTGCTGGCAGACGTGACTTTTCACCAGCTTCTCCGTTGTTTTAGAGAGATTGACAATTGAATGTCTTCCACTGAAACAGACACTGAGTCTTTTAGGGAAGTCTCCTCTTCGTGTAAAAATAATGGATGCATTTTCATGGTGAAGCGGTAGCTTATTAAATAGACTTACTACCAAGATCAAAGGCTTTAACTTAGTGAAAGATGTCTGTAAAATGACTTGTGGAGGCTCTGGACTGATACTAGGGACAGCCCAACTCATGAATTGCTTTCCTGAAAGCCATACAGCAGATCAGCCCTGTCTCTGTGGTGTCTTAGGGACTGGGATGCAGGAAAATAACAGGGGGGATGTTTTTCACATGGCCATAATCTGTACTTAAATCTTTTACGGTTGTTGATTTGTACAGCCAGATGTGAGGAGTAACTCAAGTTTCTACCTATTAACTAAAACCGAAGAAGTGGAGAGGTAACCTAAACATACTCATAGTCATTATTACAGAATAGCTGTTACTAACAGCTTCACTGAGTAGCTTAGTAATATATTTCTAGAATGCAGTGACAGGTAAATACTAATAGAGGAATAACAGCAGTGTTTGATAAACCTTAACAATGTGTTGGTGCTGTATCACACAAAATAATGGCTTCTGTCTCAAATGAATTTCAGGATAAAAGGAAGATAAGGAGCCTGGATTTCTGCCAAAGCCAAAGCCAGCCATCAAAGACCTGCTGGATGCCAGCTAGTCTCAGACTGCAGCTGGGGCCAGTGCGCGTGTTAAAGACCTGGCTGTATATCTCTGTCACATTTGTGTGGATGCTTCTGGCTCACCTGCTCGAAGTCCCCACAGAGCTGTGAGACACGAAGCCAGGGGTTCCTAGGCTTCCTCAGCTGCCCAATGCTGGCCGAGCACTACGGTCCCAGGGTGGGCTCAGGCAGGCTGAGAGGCTGCGTGAGGCCACAACACCAGGGAGGGCTGCCCACGGCGCTGGGTGGGATCTGTGCTTCTGGGTAGAAGCGTGATGCTCCTGTGCCATCAGCCTCAGGCCTGCATGGGGTCTGCAGCTGGGAGTGGGCAGGCATCCACGTTACCTTAAAAAGCCTTTTAAGCAATACATCCCTCACTTGCAACTGTTTCTCTATGAGCTAGAGGAGTCAAAGAAGGAATGGGTCTGCAGAGGGAGCAGCCAGAGGATCTGCCAGCCTTTGGGGTACAATCTAGCATGCAGGTTTAGGACTACTTTCTAGCAAGCACAGAGGAGATTAAAAGCTCATATCGTAGGGAAACCTCTAGATCTGTGATGGCACTGATCTTGCAAGCACCCAATAAGAGTGGAAAAGCAGCCCAGAACAGGTTAAAACTTCCATTTCTACCTGATTTTCTCAGAGAAGAGACGAACACTGCACTTCGCATGCCTGCCATCCTCTGACCCAGAAAAATGGGTTGACTTCACACAGTCCGATCATAAATCTCCAGTTTGCCAGGTGGAAGACTGAAGTGTCATGTTCTGACATATACAAATTTGAAAGCTCGATTTGCCAGTTCTTTTTATTTTCATCGTAAAGTGGATTTCCCATTAATAAAAGCAGAAAAAATATAATCTGAGGAAGAAACAAGCATTTGTAACATGATCATGGAAGAGTAAATATGCATATGTGTATACATAAATACATAAATAAGTATATATTTATATACAAGCTAAACGAATGTCAACATTTTTCATGAAAACTCATCTGTCAGTTCAAGTAGTAAATGAAAGTTCAGCTCTTCTCTTGATTTGAAGCAAGTGCTGTGAGCCAGGTTTGGTTCACATTTTCAAAATTTATAACACCGTGATGCTTGCCAAAAATCCTTAATTAGATCAGAGGAGCAGCATAACTGTCAGATGCAATAGCAGAGTACAACGAAGGAATAAAATATTCTGGGGTTAATTGGATAAGTCCATTCAGCCAGTTTTTCCAGGCTACTTTTCTACAATGATTTGCAAACTCATAATGAGGATTGGGTTTTTTCTCAGTAGTAATAAAACTTATTCCTCAAATATATTTCATTTACAAGACCCCAGAAATTGTTTATAACTAACATAAACCAACAATCAACCTCCCCCTTCCCACAGCACACACAAATCGTGAACTTCTCATGAACTCAGCTGCTTAGACGGTAATTTGGGTATCTCACTTGTATGAGAATTTCATGGCAAGTGCTGCTGGCTGAGTGCTGCAGTGAGGCTGGGGCCCAGCGACATCTCTACTTGCACAAACTATTTGAGCCTTCATGCATTCAGAAAAAGGCTGCAACACTTGGAAGGGTAGAGTAAAAGAAGACAATGCAAAACTCAAAAACTAAGCTGTAAACCGTGTTTCATCTGATTCCCCCACTTATTTAGAGAGCTCAAATAAAAAATGACATTCAGGATGCTTTACTCGATATAGTATATTAACACAAGAGCATTTCTAAGAAATTAAGGAATAATACTTGTAATACAGACTATATTTTTATGCGAGTCTTTTTGGTAATAATCTCCGTTGCTTTCAGTCAATTCTCTGGCTTGTAATAGGTTCAATGCTGTAGGGACATATCTAGAGTGAGAGCGAGACATTTGATCCCCAGGGTATTTGACAAAGAAACAAACCACACAACCTTACGATGCAGGAGACAAAAGCCAGCCTGCACATTATTTTAAAGAGGTCCTTCCAAACCGTAAGCTGAGTATGAAAAATGCTGCACAGCTATTCTGTAAATGACTTGCCTTTTGTTAAGCCCCAGCACAGCTGGTCAGGATGAATTCTGCTAATGTGGTGCTCTACCAAACCATCTCCCAGCCACAGGGGAAGATTATTTCTTCACAGAAGAATGAACACGGAGATATTCCCTTTTGAAAGGAAAGAACAGAGATGTCTTGCCATTTGATCTAAGTTTTATCCGCTGACACAATAGCTCACACTCACAACCACTACTGAGAAGTTAACAAGTAATTTGAAATATACCCTACATAGTTCACCTACTAATGTGAGTATTTTATTAAAAAATTTAGAGCCAAAAAGTGTTTTGAAGACCCCAGTGTGATTTCAGCAGTTATTTAGAAAGGCTTTATTGTGAAATAAAGAGCAGTGCTCTTCTTCCAGAGATCCAAACAGCCTTTCATCACTCAATATACTTTCCTGACAATTACGGAATAGCACGAATGAGATCGAAGTCACATCTAGCCCTGCTGAATTCTGGCAGCTGAAAAGCAAACTTGGAGAAGTAGGGATACGAGCAGCTGCTTCAGTAGAAATTAATGTGTAGCTGGAAATGATCAGGAATCCATGTTTCTCTGTTCAAAAGGAGCTTTGGGCTTAACACTGTTGACAACACTGCAGCTCCACACTGCTCCAGGGTATCCTTTTCTTTTTGCAGTGTGTCACATGCCCCGAAGCGCGCTTCTTCTCTGGTGACACAACAGAGGACCTTATGTAGCCATGGTAGAAGCAATGTGTGGCCTTTTCTAATCGAAGTCTGAGCAATGAGCTTCTTCTAGGAACCATTTAATTAAGCTAAGCACAGCACTGTCAGTGAAAATGGACAGATTAAATAACAAAGGCAAAGAACTCCTGTCTTTCATACTAATACTCATAAGCTTTATATTGTTATGAACTTGAAAGGAGAAAAAACTGTAAAGGGGTGGTCCCCCAGTGAAAATATGGAAGAACAGGGTTGTCCTTTTATGTGACAGGATACACGAAGCACATTACACCCTTTGGCAAACCTGGATACTCTGACCTGCTCTTGTGCCCACAGCAGTCTCAACTCAGAGAATTTCAGCTAATTTATAGCCAGTTAATATAATCTTTTCCTTACTGATTCAGGTACTGAGAAACAAAGAAGACATAAATAACTAAACAAACAACAAAGCTAATCACCTTTCATTCCCCTTCCTCAGGCTGAGTGTCAGTTCAACATCCCTCCTCCCTATTCCTAGTCTCCACTGGTGTTATTTTCACCTTGTTTATCTCAGTCCTTCCCAGTCCCATTGAGGAGGAGATAGGCAGTGTGGGAGGTGCATAAGGGATTCTTCTGCCACTCCCTGTTTCTCGCTCTTCTCTTCACCTCCTCCTCACTTGCTAATGCTCTCAGTTCCAGTGTGGTTCCAGTGTGGTTCACCCATGGGCCACAGTCCCTCAGGGGTGTCCCTGTTCCAGTGTAGGTCATCCACAGCTGTAGTCCCTAAGGCGTTTCCCTGTCCTGGCATGGGCTGCCCACAGCCCCAGTCCTCTCAGAGCTGTACCTCCTCCTTGCATGAGTGCATGTTCAGCCATGTCCCCAGCAATAGCCCTTTCTGCGTCTTCTCCATTTTGTTTCTCCAAAAGTGTCTTCTCATGATTCTCCTCATATGTCCCCTTTTTGTGTGTCCTCCTGTGCCTCATCCCATATCTCCTTGTGCCTCCTCCTGTGTGCCCTCACATGTGTCCTTTTGCTCCTCCTTTTGTGCCTCTTCACAGGTGTCTCCCGCCTCAGCAACTGACACCCTTTCCTAAGCATATCCATGCAGATCTGCCTCAGGAATTTCTGCCTGGCTCCAGTTTTGGTGGGCACTGGGTTTTTCCACCATTTTGGAGCCATCTGGAACAATCTGTGACCACCCAGAGCAGCTCATGGCCTCCTGCCACTCAGGGCACCCCACCAGGTATGCCCCAAACACCTGCATGTGTGACCAAAACAGAAACCAGACAACAGAAGGGGCACTCGGCATCCCAGCAAAGGATGCAGGACAGCATCTTGTGCATCAGCTGCCCCTTCTAGAAGCATTGCAAATGTAGTATTAAAACCACTCATTTGCTCACCCTATCCCCAAGAAAGCAATGAGGGCTACATGACACAGAAGTTTTCACATCTTCATGCCTCTCAGCAGAAACCACAATCAGTGCAGAATCTCTGATTCCTCTTACGAAGTTATTCGTGCTTGATTGCAGTAAACTCCTAGAGCACAGCAAGCACAATGGAGGGTGTTCAGGTTGCTCAGCAGAGCCACTGTGGCCTCTATGTGTCAAGCTGGGACTAAGCTCGTACTGTGCAGACTGCTGAAGCCAACATGTATCTGAATCATGGGAATTAGAGGAGGAAAAAAGGCTGTTAGGTCAGTTTGCTGAGGGGGCCTCAACCCAAGGCTGGAGACAGATCCACTGCAAGAGATAGGAGCATCCCTTCCTGCACTGCGTTTACATGACCAGGTTTTGGTAGCAATCGGGGCTACAAGGGTGGCCTTTGTGAGAAGACACTAGAAGCTGCCCCTATACTGGACAGAACCAGTTCCAGCCATCTCCAAAACAGACCCACCACTACCCAAAGGTGAGCCCATCAGTGACGCTGATGACACTTTGTTGGTAACATGTTTAAGAAAGTGTAAAAAATGCCGCACAACAGCTGTGAGAGAAAGGAGCAAGAAAAAAGTGAGATAAACAACAGTGCAAACACCAAGGTCAGTGAAAAAAAGGGGGAGGAGTTGCTCCTTGCACTGGAGCAGAGATTCCTCTGGAGCCCATCCTGAAAACTATGGTGTTGCCCTGCAGCCCATGGAGGACCCCAAGGTGAAGCAGATGGGTGTGACCTGAAGGAGGCTGCAGCCTGTGGAGAGCCCATACTGGAGCAGGCTCTTGGCAGGAGCTGTGGCCTGTGGAGAGAAGCCCACACAGGATCAGGATTTTTGGCAAGACATGTAGCCCATGGGGGACCTACAGAGCAGTTCTTGAAAAACTGCAGCCCATTGGAGGGACCCACATTGGAGAATTTTATGAAGGACTGTGTATTGTGGGTGGGACCTCATGTTGGAACAGGGCAAGAGTGTGACAAGGAAGGAATGGCAGAGAAGAAGTGTTGTGAACCAGCCACAACTTCCACTCCCTATCCTCCTGCTCTGCTCAGCAGGCAGGAGGTAGAGGACTTGGGAGTGAAGTTGAGCCTGGGAAGAAAGGAGGTGGGGAGAAGGTGGTTTTATTTTTATTTCTGTTTCTCACTGTATTTTTAATTGGCAATAAATTAAATTAATGTTTTACAAGCTGAGCCTGTTTTGCCCATGATGATAACTGGAGAGCAACATCTCTGTCCTTATCTTGACCAACAAGCTTTCTCATATTACCTTTTCCACCTGTCTTGCTGAGGAGGGGGAGTGAGAGAGCAGCTCGGTGGGCACCTGACAGCCAGCCAAGGTCAACCCACCATACCTACACAGCTGTTGCTGCAGAGCACATCCCTGTAGGAAGACAAGGAGACTGAAAATCACTAAGTTGTTTTGCAAGCAGATACCAGGCTTCAGCCACCTGCCATCACATCCCCAATCTTGCATCTGAAACATAAAGAGACCTTCAGGACTGGAATATGTGGAGCGAGGTGGAATATGTGGAGTGAGGGGAAATGTAACAGCACATAGAACAAGGTCTTGCACCAAGATCGAATAGCAAGAATTTCTTAAAGGAGAAGCTTATCCTCCAGCAATAATGGATGAGGTGAAAGACGTGCATTAGGCAGATCCAGGGTGACAGTGAGCCCTCACTACAGATGTACCGTGAAATAAAAGCAGTGATCCCAGTAAGCATTAAGTGAGGTATTTCTACTGGGAGAGAGACTTATTACCACCATTGCACAAGAATCAGCATGGTCTCATCAGGAATGTGGAACACATGTCTCACTGCCTGTACTCAAGGGAAATTGAATTCGATTAACATACACACAAAGGAGGGCTGCTAGGATGACTGGGTGAATGGGCTTGCAATACAAGGCTGAAAGATGTCAGCAAAAGGGGAGTTTAAAATCAGGATATAGGTTTTTCCTGTATGTATATGTGGGAGATAAACAAGAGGGGATTTGGAAGGGATGGAGGAAGAAGGACAGAGGGAAGGAAAAACATATTTAAAATATGGGGTAATGCTGGCAGGAGAACAAATGGATTTAAACCACCCAGGAAGGGAAATTTTTAAAAGTTTTTGTTTCAGAAATGATGAAGCAGCTTTTCAGTAAGAGTGCAAGAAACATATGTGGGTTTAAGACCGTTCTTGATAAATTTATGAATGGGATTAACCATCTTATACAAGACTACAGAATTGTCTGGTTTGCTGACTCCCAGGAGTACCTCCAGTCCTATGCATTGAGCTGCTGTTGTTAAATATACTGTATATCCAGACTAAATTATTTGTGATGTGTTACTGAACTCCACGCTATTTTCACTCCACTGATTTCATATAACACTACATTCATATATTCTACTAGTTGTTAAGTGTGTTAAAATGGGTCTTGCACATGTTTTCTATTTATTGGAATTGGCACAGCACACACTACTTTTGAATACAAAGGCAGTTTTTCATTCCTAGTGACACAAAGCCCAATTAAGAATATTCACACTTGTGCTCTTTCTTCTTACTCCTCTGTAGCAGTCATGGTTCATCAATATGTCAGCAAATTGTCTATGTGGACAACACACATGGAATTCTTTGTTGTTATTAGGGGAGATAATCGAAAAAGAATGTATCCACTGAAAATATCAATCAAATGTCAAACTTCGTAGGGAACATCTAAGAAATCACTGGAAGAATAAGGTTGGCTTTTTTGTACCCTTTTAACCAAAATTACACTAGTACTGCTAAAAAAAAAATTTAAAAAATCATGTACTTTGATAAACTTCTATGGATAGAAAGTTTTGTAGAACTGACATCAAAGTGTTACACAGAAACCTTCTCAAGGTGGTGCCATGGTGTCCTAAAAAGAGCACATCTTCTAGTCACAGCCCTGTGCTGAGAAATTTAAAGAAAGAGAATCCATTTCTACAGGTAAAGATGCTGGTTGAAAGAAGCTTACTGCTGAAAGGAAAAAGTTGAGAAACGAGTAGGATGCTAAGCAGGTTCAGCTGACATTGCACATTGTGGTCTGCTGAGGTAGCTGGTCTAAAGGATGAGTGTTATCACTTCTTTTGTGTAATATAAATGTGCTACATGATGTAGGTCCCTCTGTTATTCATGTGACATTTCTAGCACAGATGGAGCAGCACAGAGGGTGCGGTAAACTTTCCTACTAAAAATGATATGATCTCTCTCCTTGTGACACAGCAAGTCGAACTCCCCTGCTCTCTGTAGGTCAGAGTAAGGGCAGGAATACAAGTCAACATTTCCTTCATTGTTCTTCTGCATGACCTTTATTTCAATCCTGCACACTAGAGCTCAACCAAGATTATCATAACCCAAGATCCAATATTAAAAAATATTGCTTACAGAGTTAGCTGCTGTACTTTCCATTGCTTTTCCCATTACCCAATCAGGAAGAAAGAAGAGGAGTCTTCATACTGTCCAGAACAAGTGGAGAAGTGACGTTACCTGGATCAATGAAGATGGCAACGAGTGCCACAGGGTTGTGTTATCAAACACTATCCATGGAGGCACATGTTGCTCTCAGGCATGAATCTTGTGTGCAGCTGCTTGTGTCTGAAAAGTCGTCTGCTCTCAGCTGGCTGGTCATAATGTGTCTTGGGAAACTGCTTCTGATGCACTAACAGATATTATATGACAAGTGAATGAAGTAGGTACAGAAATAATAATAGCACAACATTTCAGTCCATAAGAACCTTCAGAGTTACCCAGGGTATTACCTAAAAAACATCATGCCAGAGCAGAACAAAAGAAAAAAGTGTTTCATACAGTGGTACAAATTAGTTCTCCAATATTTGATTTCACATTTTGATTTCAGCAAATAAAATGGCCTTAGTTTGATTTTGCCACTTTACCTAGAATAATGTCATCAGGAAAGTATAAACAATATTAAAGAGTTCAAGATTTAGAAAAGATTGGGTACGTTTTTTTAGTGAAGTATACTATATACTGAACAGTCAGTACCTTGTGTGCTAGTGCTTTAGCAATCCCATATTAGAAAAAGAAGATGAGGATCTACTGTTCTGCTTTCAAATCCTGAATCTCTTGATTTCTTAAAACTTGCAGAATACATTATGCCTATTCCTACGCCCAGTGCAGCAGTGGAAAGAATTTTTTTTTCTGTGTAAACAGACTGGCAGACTGAAAAAAATTAGGAGCTTTGAAATAGTTATCTTGAATTATGCATGCAAAAAGTTTTATAAATTATTTTTAAAGATGTGTTGGTATTTAGCAAAGCTGCTCTTAAGTACCATTTAAAATAGTGTATTTAAGCTAACAGTAACTGAATTGTATATTGGAGAGCAGTTGCAATATCCATCTAAGGAAAAATACATCAGGTACTTAACAAAAGGGTGTTCTCCTCCAGTATGACTTAATATAAACCATATTTGTTATTTGTCTGCCCCTTTTTTCCATCCAAAAATTACTGTCCTGCTCCAGGGAAAATTTTGCAGCAGATCTTTAATTTGTTCTTTTGTCTCAGATCTGTAATTTGTTCTTCTCTTTCTTGCCAATACAAGGAGTAAGATTTGCTGATAAAATTGTCCACTGTAAATACCGGCATCCTAACTTTCTGCTAGATTTGCTCTTTTTTTCCAGAGCATCAACAGGTTTGGGATTGAGTAGGCTAAGTGGGGGAGGAGGGAAGAACACTGCATCTGTTCCTGCTTAAGCCTGCCATGCATAGGTGCATGTGCATACATGAGTGCATGCAGATGCATAGAGCTCTACAGCATGTAACAGAGAGTGGCAGAGGAAAAAGAGCGAGCCCTGTTCTTTAGGATATGGATTTTCAAGTTTGGACATGTATTTCTATGATTGAGAATGGGAGGTCCTTCTGCAGTGCTGGATGTCAGAGGGGATGATATTGGATCTGAGGAGAGAGTGCGAGATGTGGAGAGGACAGATTCTCCAGTTTGGGTGTCTCAGTACCGCACAGGTTAGGTGAAGCTGCAGGATCCAGACGTGGCCCTGAGATGACATCAAGATTGATCAGGTTGTCAGTGAGGAATGAAGATGGCCACTTGGGATTCTATACGTGTCTCATGGACAGTTTGCATGAGATGACAGTATAAGAAAGCAATGAGGAACCCTACACAAAAACGAAGAGGTCACAAAGGTGTTGTTACTGTTGCGTGATCTGCCTCAAGGCTGAAGTTCTTTTCAGATTGAAAAGAAGAGGGATGTCATGTTTCTTTTCGTCTGCTCTAAACCTCCTTCATTATCAACCAAAAAATTTAGGGAGGTTGTTTAAATCAACATCCTAGTTTTTCAAGTCTTAAAAACAATCAGCCTGGAAAGGATGTGTACAAATAAGCCAAATTAACCTGCAACCTCCTAGGTACTTATGCTGGTACAGTCTTTTGCATATTTCATCATCATCAGTGTTGGGAAAAACTACTCACCAGTTGCAAGCTGCTGAATTGAGTGATGAGGCCTAAAGGAATGTCCTCACGTTGCTCCTCCTGTGCAGCCCGCACAAGTGACACCTACATCTAACACCAAAATCTACTTCGAAAAATGTATTTTAAAAGTATTTTGAGTACTTAGTATGAGACCCACCTACTTGCTTAGTTTTCAAAGAATTATATACGTGAAATCCCCTTTGGTTTTAGTCCGGGCCAGTTTTAAATCTTTTCAAGTAAAGAACAACAAAAACCTCGCTGAGTTATGGAGAAACAACTATATAGCTGGCATTCACTCAGGTAAGACCAAAATATATTACAATAGCAGTATCCACATTAGTTACACTGGACTGGAAGATGTCTGAGGCAAAACTGCCATGGTAACAGAGATAAAACAGCCACTTCACTTTGCTCGTGAGCTCAGCTACTAACAGAGTGATGGTTTTCTTTCTTTAATAAAAGAAGACCTCTCAAGGAAGAGAACCGGCAGGCTGTTCTTCCCTGGAACTAGTGTAACAAATAACAAGCTCTTTGGGGCAGAGACTTCCAATGAGGATTTTATTCTTGATTTTCTTTCAAAAGGACAGTGATTCACCTCCCCAGATATAAAATACAGTTTAAAAGTCTAGAAATAATGACACAGTGTTACAAACAAGACGTGTCCAGAACCCTTTAATTTGACTTTTAAAAATCCCCTTGACAGAAAAAATTACACTGAGAAAAGTTCAAATAATTAAGCCTCCAATTAATACACTTTAACTCCAAGTTAGAAACAAGAACATTTTACCCTCCTGAGAGGCATTTGTAATTATTGTTTGCTTTGTGACTCAAAATTTGTTCTATGCCCAGACCAGTGATTTGTCTGATCAGTAAATAATAGCGTACAATGCTATGGCGCGAAAGCATATGACCTCAGGGAGTAACGGCACGACGCAACGCTTTCCCTGGCGGGTGTAGCCAGGCTAACCCACGCACTGACCTAGCTTCATGTGCCAAGGGCACTACCCCACCTAATATAACCTCCTTCTCAGGGATGTCAGCTTCACAGGAGGGAAAATGAGGCAAGGAGAGCACTGCATTAGCAGCACTGTCCGTCTTATTGTACCCGAGGTAGTTCAGTTGCAGCTTGCATGGATATCTTTCTGCTACATCGCGCCATACAGATAAACCATCAGCATAAGACTGTAGAGCAGAAAGGAACAAAAGCTGATGGAGTAGCACCAGAAATGATGAGTCAATCGGTACTGGTCAGCATGTCAGCAAGAATCAAAAGATGACTAGCCCATCCATGAACTGGCATGGCAATAAAAAATTATTTACTCTTTCAGTAAAGAACAGAAGACAGCAATGAGGTAGCTTTCGAGATTAACTCTGCCAAACTGTGAGAGGCAGAATGGGAGAAAGCATATATCTAATGAGTGAACTAACAGAGGCTGCTATCAAAGGTCTTGGAACAACAACAAGCAAAAAATAAGCAAGTGTTTGTTGCAGTAGAGAGAGAGGATCATGTGGAAAGATATAAACAGGGGTACAGAGATCAAGCAAGAGGCAAAGAAAATTATCTTTTCAACAGCATTTTGGATGAAAACAGGGCAGGATCAGGAGTCTCCGGCTCCTGTTTTTTCCTGTTTATGAGCTTTACTAGAATGGGAGTCTGTTTCAGGGGGGAAAGGCGTAAGAAAAAAACAATGCAGAGAGAAAATCAAAACACAAGGAAAGGAATAGGCCACTGGAGAAAGTGAAGGACTTAGAGGCATGAATGAAAAACTGCATCTGTAAGACAGAGAGCGAGTGAGAACAGCAGCAAAGGAAGGAGAAAGAGGAGGTGAGCTGATGGGAAAAATAAGATTGCATTCCATCTTGTAGGCTGCATCTTTTGATAAATCAACATGATCCTAAACCGAGAATAAGTGAATAAAGTGGGTAACTTAAATTCTATCACAAAAATTATTCCCTTTTCAGATCATAAATACATATAATGTGGTAGATCTCAGAATGCAATCTGTAGTGGTTTATGTGACATAAAACAATTAACAAAAAGAGATCTTACCTATCAAAAAGGTGACAGAGTGCAAGATTCCATACAACAGATGTTTAAAGCAAATGAAGGAAAAACAGCATAGCAACAGTCAGCTTGATAAGGTGCTGAATGAGATAATACTGTCTTCAACAATGAACTGAATAAGAATCTCTCAGCATCAGGGAATTTCTAGTAAAGGCCATTTTTCTGACAAGGTTAATAGGACAGAAAAACGGACCACTATAGACAAAAGAAAAAACCAAAATACTGAATAAATTTTCCTAGTAGCCCTTCTGAATTTGGAAACCTCAAAAATATTACAATGAAAAGTAAGCTGTATCTTTTATTTTCCAGCTGTTGGTTAATTTTCTTGAAACACATGGTGCTAGCATCCTAAGCATAAGCAGCACACGGTGAGGACTGGCCAGCACACATGCACTTCTCCCTCTCTCGGCTTTGAAGGACAATATCACTTCTTTCCTCAGTACTGGAAACGTACAGATTCACCAGCCGAGGGATTTTGCAGTGGAAGAAGCAGCACAGAAACCCACCGTCTTTCTGAAGGCATTTCCAGAGTTTTCAGCAACCAGAAGGAATAAGAGCAGGGCAGCACATAGGAGGTGTCGGGTTTTAACCAGGAGACACAGAATCACAGAATCACAGAATGGTAGGGGTTGGAAGGGACCTCTGTGGGTCATCTAGTCCAACCCCCCTGACAAAGCAGGGTCACCTACAAGAGGCTGCACAGGACATTGTCCAGGCGGGTCTTGAATATCTCCAGAGAAGGAATCTTTTATTTGTTCTTCTATTTACCATCAAGAAGGTGTTCTCTGCAAATAAATGGACCATAAAAAGCTTCCTTGTTAATAAAAGCACACTTTTCCTCAGTCTCACTCTAGGACAGATCCAGTACTTGATCTGTATTTCACTCTAGTCAAATTTGAGCAGTATTTCTGTGAATTTTGATCATGATTAAGTTCATGCAGATAGATTTATTTCTGTATAATGAGTCTTTAAGTGCAAAATAGCTCCAAACCTTTACTAATGTACCAATACTTCACATCTGTAAGTAGCCATGTTTCCTGCTGTCATTCAGCAGCTCAGTTGTCCATATACAAGAGACCTAGCAGAATGCCCTGCAGTGGGCACATTTAACATTACCAGGTATGTTAACAGACACATCCATTTCATTAAAGGATTAAAATCTCTCTGAAATAGGACCACAATTATTTTTAATGACTTTCCCCTGCATCTAGCTTCTATAACAGACAGCTGTAGAGGTCTTCCAAATTCTCCTTTCCTTCATCAGAACAGAAAAAAAAAGGGAATGCTATAAACCTCTTTCATTATTTCTTTTGAATGAAATAGTTTACATCTGGCACATCTATATATTCTGTGCTGTATTTCCCTCTCTCATGCACACAAGTCGTCTTCTTTTGTATCGCAAGAGCCCTCTACATGGGCTGTCTACACCGGCCCAGTGTAAGTAATTGAGCTGCAGAGAGGAATGGTTATTATGGCATATAGTTATACACCCAATATGCATTCAGGACTGCGGTTGGCTCATACTCTTATGGAATAGAGATGTAACCCTTTAGTTAGGTTTAGTGAGGTCTGTATCAGAATTACAGAGAGGGGCTTGACAGAGGAGCAGCAAGGCCTTTTGAGACCACTGATAAAACGGGCAAGTGCTCTCTCTTCCTCTTCATCCACTCTACCAAAGCAGTCACTTGAACACGAGTCTCCGAAGGTTTTTCTGTTGAGACACATAAAGTTTTCCTGACCTAAGAGAAAAATAATATATTATATGATTCAGAAATTAGTTTAAAGACATTTTTCCCCTTCGTGTCTCAGTAGCAAACCAAGAACATGATGACACTTGCAGCCTAATTATGAAATGTTTCATTTTTCTTATGCAATTTTGCAGAATCTTTAACAAGAATTCCCAGTAATATTTTCCCACTCATCTTCTATTCATGCTTCAATTTAAGCATTTGTCCTTTAACTTTTCAAACTTCTTTCCCCTTTCTGCTTGTTAGGAAAAGAATCTAATTGTTCTCTTAGAATTTAAATGACAAAAAGAAAGATCATCCACAGGGTGATTTTGATACATAAAGTGGTTTTACTTTGACCCTGTACAGTCAGTGCATTTACAACACATACGCTCAAGAGTGGCACTACACACTGAAAGCTTTTTGGAATAAGGAGTGTTAATGGTGTCTAGTTATAGCACACAAATGATGGGGGCTCTTCACTGGCAATGCTTAGTGGCACCAGTGTACATCTGCTGGAATCCACTTTGTTGTGTCAAAGGGCCTCATAACCTACCAGAGATGAGGATGATTGCAGGAGAGGCTGCATTGTCATTAGAGAAATCTTCCTCTGGATGCATCGGTTCCACTTAAAGTGATTATACCAACTGTAAATAATAACAGTAATAATGCATTCTCCTTGGGTATAGTTTCCTTTTCAAACAAAGAGGTAAAATGTATCCCTAAGTGCTTAAAAAAATTATGGACTACTTTAAATGTAAGTTCCTTTGAGTTTTTGCTAATGGCCCGTGTTGCCCCACTGAGAAATGCTCCATCTTTCAGACACCACACAGGAAAGTCAGGAAGCAAGAACTGGGAACTGTGTTCCCAGCATGGGCTCCAGCAGCCCCTGCCTCCCAGGGAGAGGGGAGAGTTGTTCGTCCCAATCCACACAGCCTCACCTGCCACCAGCCCTGCATCTAACATTTGACTTTATTTACAGTTACTTCTGGATCCTGGTTTATAGCAATTGCAGTTTGTTTAGACAGTTCATGGCTCAAAAAGCCTAAACTGCTGCCCAATTTGAAAACAGAGAAGGAACTACAAAGTCTTTATTAAGCCTAAGCTAGTTTTCAGTGTGTCAGAACTGATTTACTACAAACTTTTCTAGGGCCATTGTATCATTTATGGAAGGGTTACTGAAAGAATCCCCAAACGCTGAGAAAATGAAATATATGACAGTGTAATTTTTCAGCGTACCTGCATACACTGTGAGTCATATCCTGATCGGTGAAGTGAATTTGGAGCTAAATTCAATTCACTGATTTCACTGGCACAACTACCCGCAGGTAATACAGATCCAGAGAAGGTAAGAAATGTGATGAGTTTGTCAGCAAACAGCCTCTAAAATGCTAAACACGCACACAAATAAACTCATGTTTATAACAGCCTGCTCTGCATCAGCTTAACTCCTTCAAAGTCAGTGGTGCTGCGCTGACTTCTTCTGGCCCAGGGAGGTCTATGGCTACTCAGCGCTTCAGCATGCAAGCCCCACACAGCCAACATCAAACATTTAAAATGAGAGGGCACCTTGAAACTGCAGTCCTTCTGATAGTTTATTTAACTTGATTTTATTCAAAGCTTTATTCTTACTGCTACTCTTACCCTTCTTATTCTAAAATCAAGATGTATGACCAAGAATCATCTTGGGTACTTGCCAGCTAGTATTATTTACAAGCACAAGGAAAAGAAATCTTTTTATGGTGCTTAAATATGCCAAGATAGTTAGAGCAAGTTCAGTCACAGCCAGTTCAGCTATATTACAACTGTGGAAATAGTTTTTATCTGCTGTCCATAGTTATTTTTCTTCCATTTAAACAAACTTGAAGTGAAATCACTGATAGTTTTAATTGCTCCCTAAGAGATGCCATCTAACATTTTTGCTTAATAGAGAAAACATATATGTATCAAAACAAAAGAAACTATATCAGGTAAAGAAAATTTTTAGGTGCATTAATTTGTTTTACCAATTCAACCTTGGTTCCCATAGAAACATGAGCCTAAATATTTCAGTGGGATTGTTAAAGTCAGATTCTAGCTGAGTTTGTGGGATGAGCTTTGAAAAAGCTGTGTAGTTTAGGGTTTTGTTTGTTTCTAAATGGCACCTCCAGGCCTCCAGATTTCTGAATCTCCTGATCTACTCTAAACAAGTGAGCTTGTGTAGCCTTACACTATCTGACAGTCTGCAGCTGTGATATACAGAGCCTGAAAGGTGCAATAATCAACCAAAAGTTAATTTTTTACTGTAAAACCCAAAGCAAGTAACAATAATTTAAAAGTTTCTCAGATTTCTATATTTATTTTTAGTGTAATATTATTCAAATAAAGGCAAGACTATATTCCAAGAAGTGTAGTCATACTTTTAGGATAACTGATCACACACATATGAAGTACTTTAGTCTTGGATAAAGACAACCCCTTGGCTATGAGCAATATTAACAATGAAGACAACTTCATCTTTAAAGTATTTTGTCAATGCCCATAGTCCACTCCATAGTATATCTTTCTGGTTATTTTTGATAATACTAGAGATTATAATTATTTATTATATATATATATAATCAAGTTTATAATTATTCTTTTTTACAATAATAAAGATTTCTTAGGCAAACCTGTGTCCAAACCTTCAATCCGTGGGTTGCATGAGGAATTCTTATCTGTGTGGACTAAGCCGTTACTCACAGGACCATAGGGCTGTGCAGGACCTCAGGAAGTCTTCTTGTCTGTCAGATCATCCAGCAGGACCTGCTATATTTAGGTTGCTCCCAATGTACACGTGAAGCCTGTGCTTTAAGGTTTTGCCTGAGAGAGACGCCACAGTGTTGTTGGAAAGGCTATACTGCTGGCCTACCTTTTTTACTCTTGGGAAACTTTCTAAATATATTTAACCTGAATGTGACGTGCTGCAACATAAACCTACTCAATCATAGAGACGGTTTAGGCTGGTGATGGTTAGGATTGGAAGAGCAAACCTGTTTATGAAATAGGCACTGCTTATACACTGCAACCTCGTTAGACCGTTGTGGGATATTACAGACTGTAGCTTAGTGTACAGTAAACGACAAGTTGACCACAGCTGAGTATATATTTATGTCTGATTGTTGAGTTTTGTTAAGTGATCTGATTATAAACTAATCATAATAGACTCCGGTGCCAATGAGAATCAGAGCAACAGCAGTAGGTGAAGCAACCCCAGTAGCCTGATCAGTGAAAACAGAGCACCCCAAATTAGCTGCTCCAAAGCCATCTGAGGAGGTTGAGGACACCACTGTTTGTGAGGTGAAGCCCTCTGAGATGGGTCAAGAAGAAGATCTTTCTCCCCAGCCATGCCATGCAAGCTAAGGAGTGGTTGCCCACAGGGATGCAGAATTTCTTGTGGGATCTGGGGGAAGAGAATTTGGGGATTCCACAAAACTTACTATGGGTTCATTGAAGGGGATTGTGGAAATGTATAAGAGTTTCTATGGGATGTTTAGAGGAAGAACTGAACATTGGGAAAGGGAAGGATCTGGATTAATGAGGGAGGAACAAAAGTGGAAAAAGAAAAGATCATAAAAGTAGTCAATCATACAAACAGTCTGCTGGTCAACTCACTTCTTTGACTGAGCCCTGTGCTTGGCCACAGCAGTCTATCCTATTTTGTCATTCAAACTTCTTACTGTATTCTATGTGGGTGCACCCCCTTTTCTTCATGTGCAAGTGTGTATAAATGACAGTGATTCTTCAAGTCAGAGCAGCCAATAAGATGAGATGTCTGAGTGCCAGCAAGAGGAGAGGGACCATAGGCCTTGGGGATTCAGGGGTTCAGCGCCAGCACCCAGGAGGGACCAGGGGGTGGAGGTGTCAGTGCCTGCCTAGACCTAGTGTCTACAGCTACCAGAGCGACCCACATGTAGTGTGTCGTTGTGTGTGTGTATATGCAGTTAGCAGATTTCAGTCCTCTGCTGTTGGAGAGGAGGAGCAAGATGGAGCCATGGATGTTGCGTGGGGTTGTACTCTTAAGGACATGTTTCCCTCTCAATATGCAGATTTGTGTGGTGGCTTATGTACATAGTATGTGCATGCATGTGATCGCGCTTGTGTGTGTATGTACCCTCTCAGCCATGACTGTATGACCTAACAGCTGGGACAGAAGAAATCCCTTAGGTCCCAAGGCTCACCAAATCTGGCTACCTCTAAAAAGTCTGCCCATCAAGACTGGCACACATGTGCCACACATGATTTTCAATCTCCAGATTTACGTATATCTACCAAAAAATGCATCTACATTAAGCTAACTGTTGGATGGATACATAAAATAAAAACATCTTCCATTATTTTTCAGCAATTTTAGCCTATGTGAAAAAATTGAGATACAGAAAATACATGGAATCTTTAATAACACTAAAACAAAAATTAATCTAATAGTTGTATGTCACAATATTTAAGTCCAGGAAATGAAATCAAATGGGGACAGATACACATCTAAAAGCATATGCAGTTATCCTGCAGCCGTCTATCATCCTCTAAGCCCCAGATTTATTCTGACTAGTTATTTGTGTAAATTAGTCATTGACGGATGTCATGCACTTGTCATTTGAAAAAGCTGATAGCCTTGAAAATATGTACACTGAGCATTTCCAGAGCAGAGGAACAGCTAAACTGCCCTAAAGGATAAAAGTCCCAGGAGAAAACAACATAAAGCCTCAGGAACAAACATAAAAGTAAGAAAACCAGGTAGGGTACCACGAATTTTCAAAGAATTCTTGTGGGTTTTCTTTTTATCATTGTATGAGAATTTGTTCTTATGCAGTGTCCACTTTGAGAGGTATACATTTGTCAACAAGTTGAGGAAGAAGACTACTGAGAGATGTGGGAGAATATCACATATTTGTCAAAACAAGACAATTACTTCACAAGAACTGTCTAGATATCTCAGCCTCAGGAGACCAGTGGCTTTAGAAAGTACAGAGGAAACTGTTAACTGTAAAATCAACCTCTGAACTTCAGCTTTACCTGAGATATGTGCATGGGTGCATGGGGGTGTCTCACAAATGCTGCTAATCCTTGGGCTTCTAAGGACTCCCTAATCAACAAAGCATGGAGAGCTACCCTCACTTTGTTTTGTGAAAATTGGAACCACCCAAAGAGAAACGAATGTATGTATGAAAACAAATCCCCAAGGCAAAGTAATACTATGAACACGTTTCTAGCACAGACCTTTGAAACAGAAGTGCCACTGAATCAGAATCATATTCTTATAACACACCTTCATTAACTACCAGCTGAGAAAATGTAGCATGGGTCCTGTTGTCCTGGCTGAACTGAAGAGTCCTTCCTTCAGTCCTTTTGGCTTATGTTCTTGGTCTAATACACTCGAACTTCAAGAGATTCATCCTCTTGAGGAACACCTTGAGTAATATTCTGTCTGCTTTGAAACCAATGGCAATTTCGCAATTGCCTTCAGTGGAGCTAGGAGTAACCTGAACAGGACTCAGCTAAAGCATGGGATTTGCTAGTGGCTGGGATAAGCATCTGAAAACTTTTCTCCATATGTCTTGGAAAGGACAAAACCCAGGAAACAGTATTATGACTTTCAGGTGACCTGCATTTTCCTCCATATACCATTATGGAGTCTCGGCTGCTTACTGAAGTACATTTATAGGCTTTATTAAAAACCTGCAAGGGAAAATGTCTATGTGCACAAAAATGATTAAATTCTTCTTTTGTCATGGCCCAATGTGAAAAAACAACACACAATACAATGATATGTGACTAATACAAAATACTGCACCTGTGGAGGTGATCTTTGCATTGATAGTTACTGCTTCTCTGCTATCTTATATTAGCTTTGTTAGACTTTAAACTAGCCATTGCTTGCCATCACATGTTGCAAGCTTCATGTATTCATAGAACTTACTATTAAAAAGCCAATGTTAATCAATGAATCAACTAATTTCTTCACTAGAAATAAGGCTACACAATGGTGTCTGAGAATTTACTATATAGTAACCTAGCAACAATCTTGTTATACAGGTGGTGATCAAAATATATACATAAAAAAAAGGAAAATGTGTATGATAGTTTGAGACTATAAAAAAATGCCACAAGCCTGATACTCTGTGTGTGTGTGAATATGGAATAAAAGAATGCAGTTAGCTAATGAGACAAAGTTTTGTCAGAAAGAAATCTCTGTGACTTCTCCCGTATGTGTTTGTCTTCTGGCAACTGGTATTGTCTGAACATTTTTTAGCCTGACACATTCTCCTACATAAGCATACATACTTGCTACTCATCTGACAGTTTTTTCCTCTCTTAGACCTATATGGCCAGAACCCAACAATTTATGTATACTAACCATTTTATTTGTACAAACACATGCGGACACCCAAAATTATATATTCCCAGTAAGTATGAAACTACCTTTAGTGTTGTCTCTAGGGCATGGTGTCCCTCAATACAGAGTGAAAAGCAATTTATGCCCAACCTTGTGTTACCTCAAAATTCCCTACTGCCTACAGGGACACGGCATAAATGTAGCATTTGCCATGATGTTTAATGTAAACTGTGGTTGTCAGTGTATGTGTTTGTAAACAATAAGTTTTCTAACATGTAGGCAGAGCTGATCACATCCTGACAGAAAGGAGGTAACATTACCTCCACAATGGGCAAAAAACTTGTTTACAGTTGGGTTAAGTACTTGGAAAGTCACCACTTCAGTTCCTTTACTATATGGCCACCAGCAGATTTTTCTACCTTGCAGAGTCCAAAGGTCTAAGTAGTCTAAAACCAGTCAGTAATGCTCTGGGAGTAGTTCTCCTCAGTGAAAGCAGTACCAGCAATGAGGATCGGGCCTAACAGCTGGATTTCAGGTTAAATATGTGCTCAAGATCTTTTCAGTTCTTTATCTGGGCAAAACAACAGAAAACCTTTCATGACTGAACTGCAATGCAGGATTCTCTGCCAGGTATGATCCTCTTTCATTTGTATGCAATTGCATGTACAGAATTAAGCTGTATTATTAGTGTTTGGTCTTTTACCTCAGAAATTTTTGGTGTTAAGATGGCAACACGCTGGCATACGATTCACTGGGGAATAGAGTTCTGTAAACAGAGATCTGGTGTACTCCCACATGACCAGCAATTTAATATAAGATCAAGTATCCCTATGAATTAGCAGGTTGCTCCTTCATGAAACTGCACCAGTCAGTCTAGGATCTTGAAGTACAAGGTATTGATTTGTAGGGGATGTCTTTCACTGGTAAGCATCAGCCAGATCCCCCTGACACAGACGTGCAGTGGGAGAAATTATTTGAATCTTAAAGGTTGCCTATGAGTTTGTAACAGTCCAGTATGATAGAAAAGCCTGTAACTTATGTAAAAGTATGATGAATTGCTGAAGCCAAAACCTTTCACCTACAGAGAGTCTCTCAAACACCTACACTTTCCCTGTAGAGTATTAGTGGACTCCTGCAGCTGTTGATTGAAAAGAAAAGTGTGGAGCAATTTTTCCTTTGACAGAAAGCTTTCAACATCAGTAATTGTGAAATGTTGTTGTCCAAATCTGTAACAACTTGGCTTTGCTGGGGCTGCCAAGTGCTGCAAATATCTACCTGCCTAAAAAGTAAAGAGACAGAAATAAAAGAAGTACGCCTTCAAGATCTTGATCCTCCCTATGTTGCCGCTCAGTGCCACTCACCACAATACGATGGTGAGCTTTAAAGTATGCTAAAGGCAGGTCCTGATTTAATTCAGAACCTAAGATCCCTTCAGGTACCATTCTTGGATTGACAGATGTGTCTTTCTGTTATTCCCGAGACTGTTTCTAATGTCAACCTCCTGCTGTAGTCCCCCAATATAAGCGCTAACTGATTCATTTTCATATGATTCCTCAGAAGAATGTGAAGGTCAGGCAGTGGGAAGGCTGCTTAGATAAGGAGATAAACATTTTCCGGATATTAAGCAAAAACTTCTAAATGTTTTCCCTAATGTACTGTTCATTATTGTCAAAATAATGATGATTCAGGGAATTTACTAATTCTTCAACAGCAATTCTGTTCTATTCCAATGTTTAGCTTTTTAATATAAAATTATAAATACAACTTGCGTTAACCCAGCAAGGTAAAAGTAAATTGAATAAAAACACATGAAAATGAGAGCACCCAGTGTCTAATGGAGACTCCCAACATATCAGCAAACATGGTATTTCATACCACTGGAAAAAGCAGGTCAGAAATCCGAAGGGATCAGCAATTTGTCAAAATTTAGGTAAGTTGTCTCTGTGGTCCATTCCAGTGCACTTCTGTGAGCCACAAAAACAGGAAAATTAATGCTTCACCACGAAAAACACTGGGATTCACCAAAGGTAAATTTCCTTCCGCAGGCACAGTTCATACTGCTTTTGTTGTATCCAAACCTGAAAGTGCAGCCCCTGACTGAGAGGGCAAGAAGTTAGTTCTAACAGATACGTTCGAAAAATCTGACAGCACATTCGCTGCACTCTCACTTAAAATAGATACCAAATCCATGTTCACTCTTTCCTCAGGCTTTGGGATTTTTTTTTTACAGGTAGAGCCGCCATATTCCATTCAGGTATTAAATAAAGTTGTTTCTGTTGAAGTTTAAGTTGGGGGGATCCTACAGAGAAATAACACAAACTTCTGAAACATCATAAAATTCTGTAAGTGACAGGATTTACCCGTATATTTGGGAGCTATGTTCTTGATTCTGACCATCTCCACCCAAACGAGGTCATAGCATCCTGCCATGTGAATGGACGTGCTGAACCCCACTCCACCTCCCAAAGACACTGCGACCTTTCAAATGTGATGTTATTCATCACCAAAAAAAAGATTCAAAGTCATAAAAATCTGGGGTTCACTTGGCAGATTACTCCAGTTAAAGAAATGAGAGTTTGGCTCAAAATGTCTATGAGATAAAATAATGATGAATACACAAATGACCTTTCACAGAGATCCTATAGCATGCACAAGTAATTACAGCCAGTTCGTATTTTATTTTGTTGCTGAAAAGAAACACCTATCGTACTTCTCTCTCACTGAAGCAATCCACATTTCAAACAGACATTTAAGCAGCTAGATGTTTTCTTAGCAAAAATCAAACCTAGTTAACAGAACAACACAAATATTCATACGACAACCTGTCACTGTGTTACTTTTTACTAATAAATTTGCTTAGTTATCTTTTCAACAGACACAATCTAAAACCTCTAATTGGTAACCAAGGTCTTAATAGTCCTTCAGCAACTTCTTATAGCAACAGTGTGCTACAGCTGATAAATTACATCTGTAATGTAACACATATACTCCTAAGTACAATAACGGACATTAAAAGCATGCTCCACAACATATCTATTGCATCTATTATATAAACTGCCATAATAAAGTACCACATGGACTCACTTTCAGCTATTCGAAAAACATTAAAAATTCATGTTATATGAACAAGAACATCCAATACTCGACTTCCTTAAGTGAATATTTAAGATGCACCATGAATTACAGTGACAACTAGCAGGGCTTTAAAGCACTTCGGATGTTCGTAAAATCACCGTACTATAATGGACACACAAAATAAGTCATACATCAGCCTGCCGATGCTCAGTATTATAAAATATCTGTAAAATCAGGACTTCTGAGAGGTGATGAGTTCCCGTCTCATAACATGGGTTATGCAATATTATACTCTTTAATGTGGAAGGGTCAATTTATATCATTTTCATATTTGATGCTACAGCGATGGATGTTGTCTCTCCGTTAATACACAATCTCTATCCTACAAACTTTTATTTTAAAAAAAGCAATCACTCAATTAAAACAAAATCCAACCCCTTTGCAGCTATTTTCCTACCCTGAAATTCCCATTACTTTGTTTGGATGAAGATCTCACGAACCTTTTTTTTTTGTTTTCAAATCTGTGCTGACAAGACTTGCTGAACTAAATTGTTGAATAATGCATCAATATATTATTTTGTATTTATGATGTAGCTCTTCCCTGTCCTTCCATAGTGCTGTGCTGAAGTTTGGAGCCAAACATGAGTTATATGCCTGCAAAGCACCATGTGTGCTAATTGTGCTTTATATATTATTAATATGCAATGCATCCTGTTACCAAGCTTCCAGGGCCCCAAGGCCTCCTGAGAGATTCGAAGAAAGAAGAGCGGAGATTCCACTTGTCCTCAGCATTCCCCACCTCCTTTTGCTGACTTTCGGTTAATGCTCTTTATCAGAACTGGAGGGAAACACAGCTTCATATGGCAGTCAGTCACCATCTTGGTCACACAGCTCTGCTTGTTGAAGCAATGTACACATGTGCATTGCAGCGCGATCTCACTTGAATTTCAGCATACAGGGTCAAGCTGTTTACGCTTCGCTGACACAGATGCTTTCTACAGTGCTGTCTCTAGGAAGACCATGTCCAAGAAAATCTTGTTAAGCACCTGACAGAACCAATTTTCTCTTAATTTCAAGACACTTGGACATTTAGATGTAATTACATGTATAAATAGAATGACTCACACAATTTTGCTGCTGTTTGTAACTTACATTTCACTATTTTCATTTAGCTGCCAGAGAGCTGACAATTGTAGTCTTCCCTGGAGATAGTGTAGTGAATCTAATTCACTGACATTCCTTGTAGTTTAGTAACAGACTGCCTGGCCGTTCAGTTGAGCACAGAGGTGAAACTACATACATTAGGATGAACCCAGATCAAAGTACCACATCTTATTTTATTTTTAATTAAAAGACCAGAAATTTAAGAGAGCGTGGCAAACTGTATAGGCATGAGAGCCCATCTAGACATGTTTGACAGGGCTCCTGTCTGGCTGACAACTTTCTACAGTTCACTGGTGTCTGACAAATTTAAAACCCATTTTCTGGGCATATTGAAAGAAAATTGAAAGGGTCCAACCATGAAGCAGTCCCTGACTGCTGCTCAGCACTGCATCTTCTCTGCTGCTGCCCTGACTGCAGACAGTCCTGTGGGCTTCTCTGCTACAGCTGGGGCATGGGGACCGCTCCAGAAACCAGTGCACTACCTGCTCCTCGTAAGGAGAGAGAGGAGAACCATAAAAGCTGCTGTCTTCCTGGCAAATACACACCTAGCATTTAACATCTCACTTTGCTTCCCTTAAATTCATAACATTCCTTACACATGTTCCTTCCTTTAAATTCATTATACAAATATAAAATTAAAAGCTTTGAAAGGACTAATGTATTCCTATCAGATGGTAGCTTCAGGTCTGTGCTTTTCCATGGCTTCATTGTAGTTTACCCAAGTGAATACTCCCAGCTCAGATGCACATTCCCATATCTCACATGGAGAGTCATGTGCCTTTGGTACTCAGTATGGCTCAGTTAACTGCATGGCAAAGATAATACAGAAAACACCATCAAAATCTGCAGCCTCAGAGATCTGAAAAGGAAAAGCACAGAAGTACAAACAGCTCATCTGGTAGCAGCCTCATATTATGCTCCCCCTGGAAAGTAAACACAGCCTATGGAGAATTTTCCGGTAGATCCAAATTGCATGGTTCAAACTCCAGGGGAAAGAAAAGAGAGAGAAAGAGAGTCGGGGAGAAGTCATGGTGACCAAGAAAAAATACAGAAATGACAGTCTCAAAGCATCCAGTTCGTTTTGAAGTCAGTCTCATCCACTTTGATTGAGATGACTTGTGATCAGAAGATATTTAAGACCATTTTGTTTATTTTCTGGACCTTTCGCTTGTAAGTACTATGATCTTTTCAGATCTGTGGAGGATATTTTGAGCAGAGGTTATGAAAGTACTGATATGCAGTTCTTGAAAGTAAAAGAAAATCTTAGTGAAGATCAAGTGATTCTTATAAAATACAAGTGGATGATATTTCCCTCTTGCTTTGTGTAATTAATACTGTACTAAAAATGAATAGTGTTGTAAACTGATTAAAAATAATAATATAAAAGACATGACATAATATACAAGGAATTACCATATCAATTATGTGTTTCCTGTCCCTTCAGTCCATTTGATCCACTAGTTCTTAATTAACATTGTGCACGTCTACATTAATGTGATAGCCTGAAGCAGGAGCACACTTCTGAATCAAATCTCCTGCCATTCCCACTTACCACATTTTGGTTCACACCTCAGAGTGACCTAAGAGCACTCAAGCTCCATTTCTTTCTATAAGCCTAAATGCAAATCTGAACTTCACAAGCTCACCTGATGAGCTGAAACCACTGATCAGTGATCAGTACAAAGGACAAGAAGAGAGTTAGTCCAAAGGCATATGCCAGGGCTGCCAGGGCCTTGGAACCTGCAAAACTGTTTGTATCGCACTGAACTGCTTGCTAACATGGACGCAGTGTAGAAAACCAATTTATCATGTTCGCTTTCATTCTTGCTAACCACCTTGCTATATTTGCAGCCTGACTAACAATGCAGCAAATCTGAAATGTAAAAGGCTTCCTAATCTTTGTTAAAATTATGAACTTCTGTTAAATGTCTTGTTAACAACGTAACCAAGTTCTGGGAGTTTCCCTGACACACTAGCAATAAACCCATGGAGGAACATTTCCTGAAAGAGCTCCCTATAATTTTTATAGTGATAAAATAATCAAATAAGTTTTCAAATGTGTGACTATCAGAAACCATCAAATGATTTACTCCATTCTTCACTGTGAATATGTTCTAATCTCCGTTTTCCCTTATTCGGGATAGAGCTGAGGAAGACACAGATCAAAATCAGTATTTTTTAGAGCACCTTTTGTTAACAGAGTTGTTACAAAGCTGTTGTTAACAACAGTAACTATTTTGGACAGTAAAGTCACTGGTTCCCTCACACAGTTCCCACAGGTTCTCACTCACAGTCATGCAGTGGGACAAACAGCTGGAAGAACAATGTCAGATGTTCACTCAGAAGTGGACAACTGCACTGGCACACGAGTGGCTTCCAGGTAGTGTTGGGAAAGTCACTCACGGGGTCCCTGGCTTAATCTGATGCATGAATAACTCTGTAGCCTCTGTCAGCAGACAGCAGCTACTGCTTTCTTAGACATGGCCTGAGCTACCCAATGCCTGGTTGATGTTCCTTGGCCATGGTCTTGTGTGGCTTTGGCCAGTTCAGGGGGTGTATCCATTCTGGTGGATTTGATGGGACCATTAACCACTTCTTGGGAGACTTTCACACACTTTTCTCCCTTCAGCTGCTGTTCTGTAGTAATCATTTCTCCATCCACACATGTAGTGAGAAGGGGCTTTTATATCAAATCTTGTATCTGCTTTGTGCCGAACACTGAAATCTGGAAGCAAATAAGAATTATTTTCCAGCTATTTTCTCAACAAGAATAGACTTAAATTCTTCTAATATCCTAGAAAGGACTCCTCATTCATTTTCATATTCCATTGCACTCTCACATAGATTAGAACTGTCTTTATCTTAATCCAGCAGGTTTACCTTTTGTCCATTTCTCCTCCCCATCCCACTTGGGGTGAAGGAGAGGGAGGAGTGAGCGGCTGTCAGGTCCTAGTTGCCGGCTGCTGGGTTAAACCACTATAGTCCTTTTCGGCACCCAGCGTGGGACTTGAAGGGTTGAGATAAAGATAGTTAAAGAAGACAAAAAAGGAAATACTACTACTATTAATAATAATAACATTAACTATAATGATAATAATGAATATGCAAAACAAACTATATACAATAATCTCACCACCCAATTACCAATTCTCAATCAGTCCCCAAGCAGCGTTCATGGAACCCAGAAAACGCAGATGTTGTGAATTTTGCAAAACTCACGAAGAAGACCAAACTGTCAGAAAAGTTCAAACTCCTGGACAAGCGAGGATTCAAACTCACAGAAAAGAGAAGAGCAGATTCCTGCCCCCCAGCCAACCCCCATTCCGAAACTGAGCATGAAGTCTACAGTATGGCTGAATATGAGAAGCTGGAAAAAGTCCTTGATTTCATAGCAACAACTAAAAACATCAGTATTATTAACATTCTTCTTGTACTAAATTCAAAACACAGCATCTACTGGGAGTAAAATTAACTCTATCCCAGCCAAAACCAGGACAATTGTCCAACTGAATAAAAATTTAAAATGGTTACAATGCATCTTTTTAATGGCACATTTTAAAATAAAGAACATTTTTTAGCATAAATCTGAGTATTAATCTCACCTTATTTTCTTCCCAAATGATAACCTGTCTGCATACTTGTCTTGTTTTGTTGCCAAAAAGACAACCTATCCGAACCTATCTGGTTTCTTCTCCTCAGTTCTAGTGATGTAAAAAATGCTACCTATGAGAAACTACAGCATTCGTCTGGGCTGACATAAAGAGAATTTTTAGCTTTTTTTGTTGTTGTTGAAGCCTTCAAATTCATTTCACAAGTCCAGTGTCCAAGCACCAGGAATTTCAATTAATTCGGAGAAAAAAATGTGATTTTCCCTCTTTTATAGACAGGAAAATCATAGTTAGGTAAAAGCCATTAAAGACAGGGGTGAAAATCTACAGCACAACCAGAAACAAAAGCTAGAATTGCTGTTTAAGGGCCAATACCTCAACAAAAGCTGCTTCCTTTCTTTGCCATGGCTGAGAATCAGAACCACAGATGCTAAAGTCCAAAACTGCAAGACGCCTTCATTTCTTTCACGAAGGAATAGTCACTTCTTCCCTGACAGCCAATCCACCACACTGTCCTTTACAGAAATACTTAGTAGCTTCTGTCCTTCATGCTTTGCTGTGTTAGCTCTAAATCATCATTCATGTATGTCCTCGTCAAACTATCTCAAATTATTTCTAAAAGGTTTAATTTGTTTTTATTTATTTACTTAGAATTGGAAGATGCACAGTTTAGACTTGCATGTAAAACCAATTAATCAGTGCAAGTTTGGGGGAGATTTGGATAATAAGGAGAAAGCTGCTTTTAACTATGGCTTCCTGCTTTTTGTGTTTTATCTATTATAGCTCTAACATGAGTCTGGCTGGGTACAGCCAGACTGCTCTGCATCTGAATAGATGGGTGATTCAGCTACATTTCAGCTAGAGGTCTATCAATTTATTCATGCAGTTTTGGAGATCAGAGTAGAGCGACCATGCGCCATGGCTGGAAAAAAGGCAAACATCACACGTGTCTTCAGAAAGGGAAAGGAGGAAGATCAGGGATCTGCGAGCCAGTCACAAGTCTCAAAACTGGAAAAATGGCAAAAAGTTTGCAGTAAAAACACTTTTTAAAATTCTGGTTTTACAAAGCTAAAATAACAATATCTAAAAAAGAAAGGGGATAAAAACAGAATGAAGGGAAGAAATCTTGAAAAGCAATGGGATAGCAGAATGAAGCTATAGAAGAATTAAGCTAAGGGGAACTTAATGCTAGAAAAGGAGAAAAGAAGCATGTGCAAGAGAAAAGAAAGATACAGAAGATAAAGAAGGAAGCTGGCTGAACAGAAAAACAGAGGACATAACATTAATTCACTTGGCTTAAGTCACCCATGGTAGAAAGGCTGCACTTGGCTCATCTTTATTCTGCAAAAAGTGTTTGCCAAAGTCCGTAATGAAGTCTGGATACATAGAAAATCTGTTGTGAATTCTCTGGGCCTTTGCATATTTTTAAATCACTCTAAATATCACAGAAAAAAAACTGATAAAATAACACTCTTCTGTGTCTCATTACAATGGAGTGAGAATTTATAACTCCACTTTGAAAAAAAGATAAGCTCATTTTTTGCACATTGCAATCATCATATGTAGTAGCAATTTTAAAATTGTGCATTATAATCAGAAGACATCATTACCACATCATAAGTCACCTAAAGACTAAGAAACCCGAAATAGCCTTTTAGCATAAAGGCTATAAAATAAAACCATGTTATAAAAATTTCAACCCCATAAATATCCAGCACCTTAAAAAAAGTTGACATTTTCAGATCATGTATGAAAATCAGCTTGCATCATTGTAGTTTCTTCTGCATGATTCCAGACATCAATTATTATTATTACTAAAATATCACCACTCACTTGTTACATGTTTTACTGAAAACATACCATAATTCCTGATTAAGAGTCCTATAATTTTAACCTGAACCTGTCCATGGAACTTTTTACTCCGAGATGGATGAGAGCTATTCCCTCAGTCACAGGAAATTCCAGGTATCGGCTGAGAGGCTGGTAAACCTGTATGCAATATTCTGTACTACTGCTACCTTGCGCATGGCAGACAGACCCCCAGGGGTGAAAGGCAGCTATGCAATGCAATGCACTGCTCAGGGACCGATTCTGCTTTGTACAGCTTACATCCATGTATAGCTGTGTAACTGTCAACTATCAGGGGGAAGAGCAAAAATGAAGGTCAGCTCTGTGATGGCTGCCATTCATCCTGTGCATGGGGCACCCTTCTGGCCCCACCAGCAAACGGAGATTCAAGTAAGGAAATCAAATAATCCAGAGAGTCTCCTCAAATTCTTAGTCACCAGCTTCATCTAAAACACTAAGTACATTTATACTGCAAAATGAAAACAAAATATAACTAAACTATTGAATTTTAATTACTTTTTCGTAATGAACACTTATTTTTAGAAACTGCACCACAAAGAGGTCGTGATGACACCGGTGTACAAGGCTGTGCTGACACCAGCTTGCCTTGTCTGCTGTCTCCTGTTTTTTGTTCTCACCTGTCCTCAGTGCCTCTGTCCTTATGTTCTGAGTGTTGTAAAAATGCCAAAACAGCTACTGAAGTCACAGATCTTATGTTTTTTAATTTTCTTTAGTTCTTAATAGGGTCCCTCTGTTCTACAAGAAACATCATTCCTTGAAACTTACTGGAACCTAATCTTGTAATCTCCCCTGTTTAGTAAAAAAACACAGCAATCCTAGTTAAAGCAATTGCTATGGCAGCTATGGGAACAGAGAGGTGGCAACATTATTTTTGAGGAACTGTTTTTCCAAATAGCAATGGCTGTCTAGAGACCGGAGGAGTGCACCAGCCCATCAGCCCATGAGACTCCTCTCTGCCTCCTTTCTTTGTGTTTGATAAGAGGAAATGGACAGATTTTACCAGAGATCAGAGGCAACTGTCTGATCCCAGTGGGCTTTTGGGACCCGAGAGCTCTTGCTGAGGGACCTACTACTTAAAAGCAAACAGCTCACCACATAGCAGGAAGAGATCTCAGAAGATGAAAACGAGGCACATAAATGGGAAGGAGGGATTTCGATGTGAGCAAAAGTGGTGAAGAAAGAAATAAACACAAAAAAAGGAGGAAAAGGCAATAAAATACAGATGGAGGGATGAAACAACCACCACCCCAATCTCTGCAGGAAAACATCATAAACTTCCTGGGCTGCAGTTCCCTTTTAAACTTCCCTGAGGATCAGCAGGCAGTTTGAGCTGACAGCAAGATGCAGATCACCCCGCTACATTTACAGGAAGGGTCCTCAGGTGAGGAGCAGTTTTGCTCATAGATATGTCAAAATCATCAGTTTGCTGGCTCTCATACTTCAGCACATGAAGGCCAGATCCTCCTCTCTCCTTCTGCTGATGGGGGTGCTTTTTCCTGGATCTTGTGTTCAAGTGAGTGGTCTTCCGCTGCTGACATTTAATATTGTTCAAGGCAAAAAGGATGTGTGACCAGACCTCTTTATCAGCAAAAAGCTAAACACATTTGTCGTGTTACTAAATTTTGTTTGGCTGCCTGAAATGAAAACTAGACTAAGTGATAACAGGCTGAAATACCCTGAGACTGAAACAAATCAAAGACTATTTTAATGGGGACCATGAAAAGTCTTCTGAAAAAATTCCAAGAGCAGAATACTACAGAGTGGCAAAAAGACTGTATTGAGGGAGTTACTTAGTGGCTTTTCCACTCCAAAAGATATTAATACAAAAATACATGTGGAGCCTCTGATACAAAAAAAAAAAATGTGGACAATCAAATATCTCTGCCCACAACTACTCAGTCCCATCAGTTCTTACAATATTTTTCTAAGTCTCATCAGCTAGTGAGAGACCATCTGGGAGAGCTCCAGTGAAGACTATATAAACTATATCATTGCCTCTTGAATGTGGCTGTGGGAGCCCCCTACCTGCAGGCTGAATGGAAGGACATGTCCAGAAAGAAAAGTTCCTTCTTGGATAATGAGATCCACATCAGAATTATGTACACTCCTCAAGAGTTTTCAAGAAAGCTTTTAGAAATGTTGAGTGAAAAGTTGAGGATAATTCTTACTTTTAGAAAAAAACACCTCAAGGTAAGAAGACTAGCAGACACTAGTTCTGTGCATGAAGTAATGCAGTGCACAAGTCCCTTTCTTTTGGTAACACACCTACACCCACAAACATCCTTCTTTACCCCAAGGTCCCTCGTGAGGACCTCTTCTTTCAATACTCTTACAAAAAAATAGCATCCAAGGGATGCTCTGTACTACATTAACCACCACCCTTACAAAGCACTGTGGATACGTAAATCTCTGCCTTGCATTGTGCAGTAGCTCCATTCACCTGAAGACCAGAAACAAGTGTGTCCACCCTCCACTCTTGCCACCCATCACCACCACTTTGGGAGCTTCTGCTCAGTTCCCTCCCAAAGCCCGTTCTGGTTCTGCTCATGGTCGCTACTGCAGCAGATGTCTCTGGATTGCCTGCCTTCTGTTGCTTCTGTTGCTGAGGTGAATACGTGATTTCTGCTTCTAAACAGAGTCAGCTCAAATTCAGTAATGGGTATGATGTATGGTCCTCCCCCACCATCAGTATTGTCCAGCGTGGCACTGTGTTTTTGCAAGCTAGTTGGAGCAGCAGCCAAATGGCCTGATGCTGCCCATGCATAGTTCCCACCATCGAGATCTTAGTGCAATCCACCTGGTGTGTGGCACGGTCATTCCTTGTATCTGATACAAGTGACATGTCTCTGTTCACAGTGCAGGCATGAAGAGATGTAAAGGTCTGGATTTCCCAGCTCAAGCACACAGGACCCCTACGTGTCCACTGTCGTGGCTGCGGTTTCAGGGTAGTGCCTACTATCTCCTTGGCCCAAGGCTGCCGTCACTGCAATGGACACATCATGAGAAGATAGCTCCTCACCAAGTTAGGAAGATTTAATGGATCTGCATGAACCTGTGATGAATGATGGACGTTGCCCATTATTAGCAAGGAAAGGCAAGTGCTGCTCGGAGTATTTTGAAATGTTAGAAATGAGTCATGGGAATTCCTTATTTTGCACTATCAAAAGTCCTTTCCAAATAGAGAAAATCACTAATATAGGAATATCTATTTACAGCTTCAAAGCTACCATCTGCTGAATTCTTGCCACCACCCAGAGAAGCTGGTAAGTTTTTAACAACTTTGTGTTACAGGAGGGTAAAGCTGAAAAGCATCAATCTGCTTGACTGTCGAAGCTGGAACTAAAACTCAGCTCCCAGCCCCCAAACCGGTCGTTCATATCACTTCTCTCCTAAGACAGAAAATCTTACAGTGGTCAAATACAAAGCTCAAGTTGTTGTTCAAACAGAACCTGATCCAGTCAGCTTATCAATGGGAGTATTCTTTCTGTTGGCAATTCGTTGTGCAGTCAGTGAAATGCTCACAGAAAGTGGGTGTCCACAGCATCTCTGTGAATAGATGGAAGGCTGGAGCAAATTATGTTTTCTTTAAAATGGGAAAGAGAAACTGTCAGACAATTTTCCAACTTCAGTATTGTTAGCTCTTGCTAAATTAACAAAACATCCAGTACGTGACCAAATTATCAAATGGCTTAAATACATTTATAGTGCATTTTAAATATCAGTTCTAATTATATTTTCCTTTGACAAAGTAATTACACTTCAAGAAACCGCAATCAGAACAATTTTTCACTGCCAAATCTGAGAACAGAAGGTGAAAAAGGTGCTTTTAGATAATTTTATAAATGACTAGCTTAACTTTTATATAATAAAAAAACATAATAGTAAAACATCTTAAAAATAGACTAGAGAACTCACATTTTAATCTCATTTCAAGTCATTCAATGATTTGTAATTTAATGAGCCTTAATACAAAGCTTATATTTAGTTTTCTTTCCCTCCATTAACTTGATTTCTTGATATCTAAAGTTGCTGGGCTGCCATAGAGACTATATATTTTTAGTCCTAAGTTCACACAAGAGTAAAATTAACACAGCCATTTCCTGTCCCACCCCAGCTCCAGCAAGATCCTCTGAACAGCTGTCAGGGAAGACTGCAAAATACTTTTCTGAGGACTGAGGAGACATTTAGTTTGTCAGAATATCGGGTTAAGGGCTATTGAGCATAAAAGACTGGGACAAAAGGCAGGGAGAGAAGCAATATATTAAAAACCCAGACACAGAACCAACCCCAAAGAAACAGGAGAAAACAGAGACTACACAAAAGACCAGACCTCTTACATTGTTCATTGACGGGACATTGCAGAAACCACTCAAAGCTTTGAGGAGCTTCAAGCAGAACTTTGTAACTGTAAGAAGGTGGGAACAAGATCACCACGGGTCTCAAGGACAAGAGCAAACTTATTATGGGACATTTGAGGGAAATTGTGGGAACGTGATAAACTTCTTATGGGATGTTTAAGGGAAGGGGAAAGGCAGGCTTCAGGGGAGATTAGAGAGCAGCAATAATGGGAAAATGGAGAGAAGGGCAGATAAAAGTGGCTAAGTCCTGTGCCTGATCACTGCAGTCTGCCTTTGTTATACTCAATTTTTAAATATCACCCTGACAGAGAGTGTTCACCAGTCCATGCAAATCTACACTAGAGAACTTCAAGACAGAGCAGTTAGTGAGTAGAAGAGGTCAGGGGGGCAGATACCAGGGGTCTGAGGATTGGCTAATGGAGGAACTGTAGGTCTGAGCCAGCTATGGGGCAACCCATGGGCCTGAGTGGTGGCTACTGGAGACACCATAAGGTTGGACCTGTTACCAGAGAGACGCATTTGTGTTTATATGTGCATGTGTGTGTGTGGGTGTGAGATATGTTAGCAAGGTTTCACCTCAACTAAACAGCAAGAAAGGACCATTTAGATTTCTCATGTTTGTGTCAGGTGGCTGCTGCAGCCAGGAAAACAATGCTGAACCCCGAAGCCTCCCTGGCTCAGCTTCCCTCCAACAGTGCTCTCTCTGTGGTCCTGGTGTCTTGACATGCACGCACACCCTACTCCAGGTGTGCTGTGGATGAGCAGAACTACTCCTTCAAGGCAAAGTTGAAAGAGAAAACATCTATTCTGTTCCTGCCACGTGGATGCAGTGCTCTTCTAGCCTGAGGCAGCAAGATATGCATGGAAAAACTCCCAAATTTCCACCAGGTTGACTTTTCTGAGTTTCTCCTTCTGGACTGACAACAATGGGATATCATCAGCATGACTAAACCAAGAAATGCTGTTCTTCAACTGTTTTCTCCTCTCATTCTCACAACGCAAAGCATGGGAGGGATTTCTGACAGCACACAGAAAATTACAGACTTCATGAAGCCAATGGCGATTCTGTGAGAGATTTCTTCTGAAGGTGATGCTGCATGGACTGCATCTACAAGGCAGCATGGTGACCTGGATGCAGTATCTTTTTAAGCCCTGCCTCAGTCTCAAAAAGTACCAGTAAGGTCTGAAAAAGTTTCAAGTAGCACTAGACATACCATCTTAGCTACTTACCTCCCCGCAGTGCCTTTGAGAAAACCACACACCCACAACAGCTCACAGAAAATCTTGGTGGAGATACAGGTAAATAGTGTGTTGGATACAAGTTTATCTGCACAGCCAGCCTAGTAGCAGATTGAGAGAGGGAAGATAATTAGCAAATTTGGGATATTGGCAATACGCAATCTGAGACAAAAATCTTTGCTTTGAGGCTCTGACTTATGGTTTTGGCCCCATTTCTGTTCCAGTTGCCCTTTCAGATGCTAGAGACGGCCCAAGTGACAGCTGACCACAGTTCTATTCTTTTTTTCCCCCCTTAATTAAAGTATGCTACATGCTTTTAGAATCAGATAATTTTGTTTAAGGTCTTTTTTTTTCCTGTGTTCAGTTAATTAGCATCACAGCCATTAAATCTGAAATGAGTTTGGTGGTTTTCAAATCCCACTCACACTCGACCGCAAGGTTCAGCGCCACTGCAAGCTCTTAGCAGCCTCTCGCATGCATCCAAGCAGCTCATACGTATTTTCTTAAGAAGGGAAGTATTCCTGGAGCAATGCTGTATAGCAATTATAATTGCTACCTTGGTTCTTTTTGCTATATTGGCAGCCATTTTGTGAGTGGAATCTCTTTCTCATCGTTTTTCATTGCTACACATCTTATCAGTGTCCTCCCACAGTAATGCCACAAGTGGGGTCAGTTTTTTCTGTGTGTGTGAACTGTTTTGGAGGTCAGCTCTGGGAACCAAGAGCTGTGAAAGCAGCACAGTTGAGCCCCAGGAGTCCAGCACCAACGTGCTCCAGACACACATGTAGGACCTGGGAGTGACAATCTGCTCGACACAAAGAGATATCGGGAAGTAGCTGCAGAAACAGCCTCCGTCATCCTTGCTGTTGGATACATCTGGATCAGAAATAAAGGTCTGTCTCATAACAGCATTACAGACAACAGTAATTATGTCTGAGACTACGGAGGTTAACTGGACTAATCAGGCCATATTTTTACTCACTTCTCACTGGATTCAAGTCCCACTTCTGATGTGAATATTTGAATATACTGGAGTATTCCACCCATGCAGTGCTTGGTTCTAATTCATAGCCAGGTTCTGAGTATGAACAATGCCCAGAAATCATTTCTTAAAGGCCTTTTTGTAGTAGTGATTGTGACTAGAACAGAAAAAAAAAAAAAAATTCAGGCACATTGGTATTCAGATCCAAGCAAAAGGCATTAGTGTAGTCCTAAACATCATTGGCCTGATTTATGGGCTGAATTATTATATTCCTCCAGGCTTTCAGTGTTGACATACTTGCTGCATGCTGTCTGTTTCACACAGTTCTTGGTCTTTCCCAGTATTATTCTGTAAAAGTTAGCATTTATGCAAAAGAAAACTAAGGGAAGATTAGAAAGGCCAGAACGGTGCTAGGCCCAGCATAGAAATCACTCAGCCAAAATGCCTTATGTGTTGTCGCCAGTGGCACAGCTGTCCCTTCTGCTCTCCACTCTTACTTTTGAAATATCGTTGTTCTCCCCTTTAATATCATGATGCTTCATGAAAAAGCACATGAGCATAGGCTTGAGCCTGGGGTTCACAGCAGCAGGACTTCGGTGTTGATTATGAGCCATTCTGATGTTTTCCACTGATTACCATTCGGGTTTCTCTTCTACGCAACATCTAAAATGATTCTTCATGTTTCTGTTGTCCTCTCTCCTAGTATAAGCGAAAAGAGCATTCCCTAATACTGAAAGGCAGATAAGGAACACTTTCCCCAAGCAAAGCACAGCTAGCCTGTGGCCAAACTCTTCCACAATATTCTTCTATGTCAACATTTTTCCCAGATCCCCAAAATGATTATGCATTTGTACTGATAAGGAAAATACCCAGAGGTACCATTATGACAAGAGCTTTGGTGGGAATGATTCTCCTCAGTCTTCCTTCAAGGTACAAAATAGCTTCTCACTCAAGGAGATAAAAAAAGAAACTTGCTGTATACTCAAGATACTAGGTAACTGCCAACTTTGTATTTCTATAACACATCTGATACCTCCTGTTACTGGAGGCAAATTACTGAGCTAGATGGATCAGTATTTGAATAATAAGATTATTGTTTCTTTATTAATATCACAAAAGATGTCCACCAGTGACTACAATGGAGTGCGACTTGACAGCAGACCACTTAGTCTTTTCACAAATGCATGCCAGCAAGACAGACAAGTGAAAAGCAATTTTTGTGTCATTTTTTCCCTGTTTTTCATTTGTTTCCTGATATTTCTCTATAAGTTCCATCAACAATCAAAAATTCAATAGTCTTACAGGTTGCCTTACTCAAAGCAAGATCTTATTTTAAACTTGCCTTACCTATTCCCTCACAAACTGTCTACTGGAAGCAGAAATTTTACAGCTTTAAAAATACATTAATACGAAGCTGGAGGCAAGAGTTAATGACAGCCATTTCTACCTTTCTCTAAGTACTGACTGTACATGCACAGTCTCAAAGAAATTCTTGTTTCTAATAGTATGCAACCTTCATTACAAGATGAGGAATGAGGCAAGTTTCCTTTCTTTTCCAGGAAGACAGGCTTTTAAGGACTTCAGATTGCAAAGGAATCAAATGGTAAAAAACCAGTACTACCATGCTTTCCTTTGCTATCTCACCCCAGGTTGCAGGCACACCAAATATGCAGCTGTATTGTCACGAGATCGTTCAAAAAAGAAATATAGAAGACTTTAAGGACCTTCAGCCATTACTGTCACACAATACGAGGATCGATGCCAGACTGACTCTATATGTGTGTCCAGCTTCTGTATTTCCCCAATGAAAAGCCTCAGATGTTCACTCTTGGCTACTTCTGAAATCTTGAGCATAAATATTTCTTTTTTTTATAAGTGAATAAGTTTTTCATTATGACTCACTGAAAGAAGGATATTTTTGTTCTATTTTATTTCCTTATTTATTGACAGGTTGAAGTTGCAGACATCAACAAAAGCTATTCTGCTACTGATAAAATGACAAATGAAGAGACATGTACTGTGCTTAAATGGCTTTTCCTCTTAAAGGTTTTGTTAAAAAAGTAAATGTTTATTCTGTTTTTAAGATGTGACTGTCAGTTCCAAAGCTGCAGGTTTCCTGATGAAACAGTGAAGTTCACAGAACTGGACAGCAACTCCCCCTACACCATGCATTTAAATAATGTAAGTATTCAAATGAGCTGTTGTTTAAGTCTTATCCTTTGAGTACATAGAAATGGTAATCTACCCTCCACAGTGGCCGAACTAAATGTTCGTTACTGGACGCAGTTGAAGAAGCAAGCAAGGGTGATAAATCCCCACCATGGCAAGGAAAACAACCTCTTAAGCTGAAGAAAACAGCTTTCCAAGCCTTCTGCATAAGGAGCACACAGTCTAATGTCTCCAAACTACTTTGTTGTGTGTATCCTCTAAAACTGTAACTGACTTAAGAAAGGTCTTGACAAAGAACTGAAGTAGAAATCACTGTGGCAGGCAGGCATTGACACTGTCAGAGAATATAGGGACATTTTAAACGCTGTAAGAGTGTTCAGTGCCTAAATCCCACCTTTCTCAACCAGCTCTGAATCCTTTGCACTGTAGAGCTCAAGCATACCCAACAAATAAGTCCTGTCTCCTGCTGCGCCTTCCCCACAAGACTAACTCCAGGGAAGTTAATAGCAGGATTAACTCATGGATTAATGAGAATTACGCACATGTCATTTCATGTCTTGCTCTGCACAGTTTATACGTGCCATCACTAGAAGAGTGTCACCAAATTGGAACCTGTCTGGCTTCCTCTGTGCACACTACACAGCTGCACAGAGGTGCTCCGTGTATGCACAGCAGAGGTCCAACACCTCAGAGCTCATCAGACTTACTGGGCAGCGGCAGACTGACTTCACACAAGACGGGCATTAAGTTTCAGACACATCCACCTCATCATACAGCTAAGCTATGCTGAAGCTAGTTGCTCTTAACTGTTCTACCTGAAGCAGCCCAACCAAAGCAAGCAGCCTGGCAAAAGCAGAGACAGAGATACTTTTGCACGGCTTCACCAGCTTTGTTCTTCTCAGCCTCAGTTCCTCTCCATTCCACAAGCCTGTGAGCAGCTGTGGACAGAGTTCATGGCTACATTTTGTAGGCTGAGAGAGGAATTTCCCACTAGCTCAAATCCTGGAGCTGACAAGCCTGCTCTATAAATAAGAGAAGTGGCAGTTTTTCATCGTGAGCTTAAATTAGATTTGAACATTCTGAAAAACCTCCTGTGAACCTGAAACACTGATAGGAAGTGCACACATTTCCTCCTTGTCTAACCTATCTCAAATTAACCTACTCCTGCCCATCTAACTTCTTCCCATTTGGAGGAAACTTTGTGACACCCTCAATCAGACACAGAAAAAAAGGTTTAGGAAGTCCATCCAAAATTTTGTCTCTAGCTTGAATGCTCAGCTAATTACGGAGGTATCTATGCTCCCTTGGTACGGCTTGAACAACACGGTCCCGTGGTGCTCACGTTCTGCTGCCAGCAGACACCCAAAGTTCATGAAAAAAAACCAAATATAAGGGGGTAACTTTTCCCTCATGCCCACCAGGCAGGCTAGTGATTACTGTCTTGTTCTCCGTTGATATAAAAGTGCCAGATCCAAATCCTTCCTCTTACACCTCACAAGAAATCTCAGTATAAATTTCGACTTCCAGTAGGGATATCCTGATTGTTAGATTACATTTGCATTTCTTCTGTTGGAATTTCTCTATTTTGTATACAATTATCCAATGTCTTCTGGAGCAGAATTTTAATGTCTGCTGTCTGTGCTTTCAGCATCTTCTTGTGGTACATCTCAGGTAGAACACATCTTCAAAATGGTGTCTGCAGAAAATGTGTCCCCCTCAAACAAGTATTGACAGTGCATTAAAATAGATTTTTAATTTTCCTTTTCTTTTAGGCTGAGGTATACTTTCAAGTGAAGGGATCCACTTTTGCTACTACAGAGATCAATGAGAGGACCATCATATCGGTTTTTTCCCCTCTGGCTCTGTGATTTCCAGATAAAGCATTTTACTAAGCTCTGTATGACTTAACCTGAAGGTGAACTTTCTAAAAGCATCAGAAAGGTATCACATTTCTTGCGTATTCCTCTGTATTCTGCTGAGAATTTTCATATTCAAGAAAGATGGTTTAGAAATTTTTTCATCACCTATTTATCTTCCTTTCCAGTGAACACACCCTCAAATGCAAGCAAGGATTTTATATGTTCTAAAACTAATAAATGGCATTTTATTTCCTGGTAGTGTTAAAAATTGCATCTGTTCCAACTTATTTACCAGTGAATTTAATTCATATATTCCTTTATGGAGTTTAGGTCACCTCAGCAAACATGAATTTTACCTCTTCACCTTCTACTGTTTGTGGATTTTCTTTCAGAAGTAATATCTCTGTTGCTGTCACCATATCCGTATCCAGCTTGAAATTAATAAATATCCCACTTCTTTTCATGCTGGCAGTTCTTTAAGCTTTTGCTGCAATATTGACAAAGATTCTTATGATATATTCTCCGAGGTAATATTGTCACTGCTATCCTCTGAGCAGCCTGTGCATGGAAACCCTAGCAAAGCAAATCAACACATTTTAGTTCTTGCATGTTTGTTACAAATACCAGTCACTGCCTAGGGTTGAGTAGTTTGATAGATGTGCTGAGTTTTTGTGGTCTCAACCTTCAAATTGAGTCTACCTTCCTGTCCTAGATCTTTTTTATGATTTTGATTGTCTATCATACATGTAGCAGCAAAACAGTCTTCAGTCTCCATAAGGTTCAAATTGTAGTGGGTTACTCATTTTTCTGGGTAACTTGGTTTCAGTTTTTTCACATTTCTATTTATTCTGACCTTGCGTTTGGATCAAAACGTACCAACCTTAACATTTATGAGTTGGTTCATAGACAAATGCTTTCAGAAAAGGGACCCTTCTCATTACCCAACACAAAGACATACTCTTGCCCTTCTAATTCATGGAAGTGTAGTGAATTTCTGTTCTTGGACATATTCAAAAGTAAGTCAGATAGGTCCACCAGCAGCCTGATATAACTTTCAGGGTGGCCCTGCATTGAGCAGGAGCTTTGACTAGATGGCCTCCAAGGATCCCTTTCAACTTAATTATTCTATGAATATGTAGCATTAGCATGCTATCCTTGTAATATTGATCTTATTATTGAAATTTGCTCTCTCTTGGGAACTTTTGCTGTAAAATGAGCTGTGAATATCGTGCTTATGAAATCACCAGACGAACAGGGATTACCTCACCTTCATAGAGATTGCGTAAACTTCCCAGCAGTTTTTACAACTTCAGTTTGTAAATATCTTTCTCTTCTTTTTCCTTATCTAGGGAAGGCCTGCTGTACTAACTGTGTGGTAGATCAGTGCTCTAAACATATGATACCCTAAGCCCTGCATGTTTCTTGCAATGCTTGCTCTTTAGGTGGTGAACCACTCATTAAAATCCCAATGTGTAGAGAGCGCTACATGTGTTGTTGAGGAATATTTGTTCCTGAAGCCTGTGTGTTTCTCTGTAGCCACCCCTGGGTGTGGAGCTCCCAACCTCGCAGGCTGCTGCTGCTGCTGTCCACTAGAGCCCTGCTCAGCCAAACCAGCCAGCACCTTTCCTTCAGCAGCATCCTCCTCCTACCCTCTTCCCACCGAGGCTTTCTGACTCTGCTTGCCAGTGTTTTGGGATATTCACAGCTTTCCTAGCAGAAGACTTTTCCAAAAGGAAGGGAAGTATGAGGACTTCTTCTTTGGTTGACACAGCCCAAGGTGCAGCTGGTGACAACAGACCCACACATTGCTCACCCATTCATGGGAAAGACTCTGGCAAAGTCTAGTTGGAAGTCAATCACCACATGCAACCATAGCAGCTTGTGTCAGATACCAATACATCACAGCACCTAACACACTCCACCACCATCTTCTAGCCCATCTTTCTTCAGCATGATTTAATCCTCCTCCATGTGGAATTCAGGGTTCTGAGTGTTTCTGCTGTAGATGGATAGACGGGCACTAGGAGTTGGCTACTGCTTGGAGGATAAAGCAGACACAAAGTATGAACTGACCAGAGCAGTATAAAACATAGCCACCATTCCCATTCTGCCCTATAAGCTCAATGGGTGAGGTTAGTAAATATGATTTCCTGCAGTGATGAGTTTGATCCTGTCATTAGATTTCAGCCACTGGAAATGTCATTTGTTTAACTGTCCAGCTTTGGAAAGGGTGATGTTAGGCAACCTCACTCCACATACATGTCAGGGAAAAGACAACAGAAGTGTGACCAAATTATTTTAGCTAGGTGTTTACGTGACCAGGAAATCACCCACGTGAATTGTAAGACAAAGCCTGAAAAACCAAAGCCATAAAAGTAGAGAAAACTTTGCATAATGTGGCAGTCCTAAGGTTCAGTAAGTGGAAATCTCCTACTGAATCTTCTTTAAAATAAGGCATTTTGGATGAAGTCAGAAAGACAGATCCCAAGGTGCTGTTACTGCTTAGGATGGACCACTTCCTACAGCCAGTTGGCACAGGCAAAGGTATGTAGAGTTTTTTAAATATAAATATTTAGGGATCAAAATTTAATCAACAAAGCATCATCACTGTGTGTCTTTACGGTTTTAAAGTTTTTGGATTATGACAAATCATAACATTCACAAATTTTATTGTGTTTGAAGACCTTTACTCAATACTTCTTCATGCACCGTAGCTCACTTACATTTTTTAAATAAACTGTCTAATTTGAAAAGTAAAACTGATCTATTTTTGCAGGTGACTTAGGTGAGCATATAGATCCTATGATTAGCAAAAAGAAAATAGCCAAAACAAGCAGTTCACAAGAAGCTTATGGACTCAAACTCTTTCAGACTACCTGGTAAACAAATAGCTAGAAATAACAGATGTAGCTGGAGAAATCAAGGTTGGTTTGAGAAGGACCTGTAAACAAGTACAGGGCTAAATCTGCAGTGACCCGATTGACTTCACAACCTTGATGCATCCTACAATTCTAGCAAAGATGACTGTACAATATTTCTAGGTGATAGGTGCCAGATATGACCAGACCATTTTATTTCTTGTGATCTACAATGGTGAAGTGACACACAACAATTATTTACTTCAGGATTTATCACAAGCTTGTGATTCCATCTTTGCAAGGAATCAAATGTTACATCAGACATTACAGGGCTATGCTGTAAATCTTTTACAAAACTGGAGCACACGTTCAGTATGTTAAGCAAGATCTGAAGTTATGTTTTTTGAAACTTTTAAACTGGCACTTCAGCTTCCTCCTTTTCTTTGCTATGCCCAGTGCTGCACATAATAGTAAGTTTTAACTTTGATACAGTTTAGAAAGGACTGGGTAAGTCAGTGCTTTTATTACAGTGAGTTGAGGAGTACATTGCTTGCATGATATCCATCAGCTGAAACTCTTTTTATGTTTCATTAACATTCTATCTCTAATTGTTTTGCATGATCTCTTTTTTTTTAACATGCAGCTGTATGCAATTACCAAATTGCTTAAATGTGTGGTTACTAATTTTGTGGCCAGTTAAGGATAAGCAGTACTTCAGTCCGCAGGATAGTGGAGTTAAATTGTCTTAGTCAAACCACCCACTGAAAATGTAATGGTTAGTTGAACATATTGCTAATTCTACTTTTTCTCCCTGTTTCAGGTTCCTTTGCATCCTACTCTCACCACATACCTCATGTTTGACTTTCTTCCAAAGTATCAGGAAAACCTTCTATTTTTAAGGGGGAAGGAGGAAGGTAGTAGCACAAGAAGAACTGCAGAAACATATTACGTAAAAATCCAAGGGATTACTTCAATCACAAGTAATTTCAATCATTTTAATCAAGCAATAAGAACTCACATTGTGATAACTCTCCACATTTTTTAATAATTGTCCCTCCTGAACTGATGTTAGTCCCCAGATCAGTTCTCTTTTAGGAAAAACCTTTGTAATCTGATACTTCTCCTTCGCAAACAGTGTGAAATATGTTAATTCCTGTTGATGAGTCTTTTCAATAAGCGTAAAACCAATGACATCACAGTGTGTGTGTACTCACTGCAGGAAATTCCAGCCTCCCTGAGAACCAGCAGTCCAGCTAGATCCTGCAAAATATCTCACGTCCCAGCAGGAAACGTTTTCTCCAACCCAAAATTCATGAAAGCCTCAGGTTTCTTTTCACTTGCTCTTACCAGCTTCCTATCCACGTGATGCTCTATCTTTTGCAGCTCTTCAATCTTCAGTGCATTATTTGAAGTCCTTTACTATCCTTCCATCCATTGGCTCGCTGACATACAGAATCCTGTAATTAACAGGCAAGGGCAGAATTTCAAAAATATGAAAAATTTAAGGCCTGCTATCCTATGACAAAGATGCAATATCGTCCCAACTAATTAACACTGACACTGAGTGGGCTACACAGTAGCTAAATTGCAAGCTGTTTTGTTTAGTTGCTCGGTTGGCATTATTTATGTCCTGTATTAATTTAAGCAAGAACGGGTTTTGTTCTTTGGATTTCAATGAAGACTGTATTAAATATAGCTACTTTCATTTTCTTTGCCACTTTTCCTTGATGTTGCAAAAAGACCAATTTGAAAAGAAAGAAGAACACAGTAAATTTTGTCTCAGTGGGAGATGCACTCACAGTTGGATCCCTTCTTTTTATATTTGTCATAAATGTACAAGTATGTTGCCTCCTGCATTTTCCTAATGATAGAAATTTAAAGGCCTAGACAACAATCAACACTACAGGGGCAAAGCTAGTGCTATTTTGTTACCACAGGAAAAAAAAAAAAATCAAAAGCTGGATCTGAAGCTATACATTTTTCAACTTCTTAATTTCAGTTTTTACCACTTTTGCTTATCATTCATCAAAAAAACAGAGCTCTCAAGTAACTGCTGAGTATATCAGATCATTTTTTAATTAAGCATGAATATTAAATAGCGAGAGCGGCATTTTTCTTAGTGAACGTGGTATCCATGAGCAGCATGTTGACAGAGGACACTGAACCTCAGGTAGGTTAAATAATTTCCTCAACTCCCTACATGCAATAAGTAGCTAAAAAAGGGCATGGGTGACATTACCAGGCTGTTCTGCAGAACAGGAGTCAATCTGGAGAAAGATTGTGAGGACCAGAGAAATCTGCACAGACAGAATGCAAACATACTTCACAACTCCCATCAACTGCAGTGAATTTTCTGACATTTTAAGAGATGACACTGTTGAGTTTCCAGTTAACACCTTGACCTCCAGTGGGGCAAAATGAAGATGAGACATAAAATCCACATCAAAACTAACAAGCCTCCAGTCTGTTCAGCCACTTGTAGTTGAAGGAGAGGAAGAGACAGCACTAAGATTATGATTTTGGAGCAGGCTTGTTTGAAAGATCAGGACAGGGTGGTGTTGTCCAAACGGGATGAAAAAGGTGCCTTAGGGATTTAGTGAGGAAATAGTGAAGAAAGAGATCATGTGCCCCTTTCGTTTCTTTTTTTTAGTGAAAATAATTAACCTCAGACGAAAATTTGAAGAAGAAAAAGAGTACTGTGTTTGCCATATTAACGATCATAGTAGAAAATATGTATGAGGATACAGGTTTTCATTAAGGAATTAATAAGGTGTTGGATGCACTCAAAGCAACGTTCTCCACTTAAACTCCCCTTGATTTAAACATTGCTACAAGAATAGCTAATGCATTGAGGAGATAACAAATGTCCCTCAACTAAAGAAAATTACAGGGAGATCATCACAGAAATACAGTCTCAGCACAGGGAGGTATCGTTATTTTCAGACTCTAGCAACCTCTGCTCAGAAGAAATATAGCCAGCATCAGACCTAATTTACACCAGTGAAAATCCATGTTGAAGCCAATAATTTATTTTAACTAATTATTCTGAACAGGGGTTAGAATCTGTTCCAGAGCCTATAATTTTTCCTCATGCCTGAAAAAAATGTAGTATAATGGAATTAGAGATCACAAGACTGAGACCTTATAATTCTCTGAGAGACTGGATAATGAAAAAATGTCTCTAAGAAAAGAAATTCCCATCTTCTACTCTGAGCTGTGATTGGAAGCTGGACAGCCATCACCAACTCTGCGCTATCTCTGGTACACTAAGGCTCTCCTCTGGAAGGTGATTCAGAAGGCCGTAGTTGCAAACCCTTCTTATTAAGTACAAAAAATGTCAAAACATTTGAGACTTCTTGAAAAAACATGGGGTTTTAATATAAATTAGGGGAAAATATGTACAGCAATGCTATTCAAGTATCAGTTTGCAGTTATTCTAGGAAGATAAACCAACATTCACATTCTCGGGTGTGTAAAGGGAATGCCATCATATTCTCTTATAAATGAGAGGGAATGAAACAACAGAGTTACATTCTTCCTCCACATCCTTTTCTGCCCTCCCTAATATTAGTGCTGAATCTGCTCAGAGTATCACGCAGACCGATGTATTACAATTGACAACATGTTAAGGTTTGACTTTCAAAACAAGAAAATCACTACTTCAATCTATGCTATTCACAGTGAGAAACACTGCATTGTTGTTGCTTTGTCTGCTTTTGTAATTTTTTACATTCCCAGCAGCAGCAGAACAGGATGTATTAGGCAGTATGAATGATTCACCATTTTTTAGATGTTATTACAAAACCTGAATTTTGACATCCTTTACTGGAGAGTTTTGTTATTATTCTTCATGGGTTTAGAGCTTCAGAGATTTTGTTGTAATAAAAATAAAGGAAACACATTAGTACTTTTTGAAATTCACATTGATGTATATGCAATTTTTTTAAATAACTATTCATAACATAAGAGACATGCAACACATTCCAATAAAGTCTTACAGTCTTACCTTTTGCTCTGTCCAGGCTCAGTGACCTAAAGTGCTTTCAGATTGCAACAAACTCATTATTTGCACCTACACACACCTCCATCCAGAGCACTATAGAAATCTCGACAGCCTTTGCAGCTCAACAGAGCAGCTTTTCACAGCTCACAGCAGCACTACATGGTAGTTATAAGCACCGAACACTGAAGACATATCCAGTGAAGCTGCAAGGGGATTTAGGGATGCAAAATGTAAAGTAAGATATTATAAGCTATAATGGTAACAATGCTTGCAGTTAAGGTTATCTGACAATTTCATTTATCAGGTTCCGTTTCAGTTGCTTATAATTTTAGTTATTGAGTTGGAGGTTTTCTGTCCCAGGTGCCTGTCCTGAGTTAAAATTTCAGCTCAATTTTTTTCTGCTGTTACCAGAACAAGCGCATTGTTGGTGTTGTGAATGCAATTAGTTTCAGGTGGTCTAAGAAGTCACCACTCCAACAGGTTTCGGTTACCTCCACAGCAGCCGAAGAGCTCTCCCACCGTCAGCTATTGTTGGGAAGGCTCACACAGACACGATAAGGCGATAAAACCTTCAGCTTCACAGACCTGACCACATAAGTATTTCCACCAGGGCCATGAGCATAAGGAAATAATATTATCTTTGGGCCATACACTACTCTCAACAGTTCTGTGGTTAACGCCCCTAAGTTCTGAATGAAGTGTTTGAAAATTAGTGCAAGGGAGGGCCACTGAGGTGTTAGAAATTACAATGTTCCTGTAAGAGCTCAAAGCTTAGCCAAAACTACAAGGCTTCAGGGTAAACCTTGTTTGCTATAAAATTATGAAGGCCCTGGGTAAAGGGTGGAAACAATCTCAGGAGGGATCCACCTGGGGAAGCAGGCACTGAGGACTCAGAGTGTTGAGTTACAGGCTGCTCTCTGTGGTCTCTGAGATAACTTTCATGCGTTTCAACGAGGAGGAAAGCAAGATAGCAGGGCACTGAAAAATTAGTATGGAAATAGGGACAGACAGGGAAAGTAGCTAAAGTAAAAAAAGGCAATTCATTAGCAGAGTGGAAGAGACGGCTGGTTTTTGAGGTAGAGCAAATGAAATAGAGAAGGTCTGGGTCTAGGGGAGTGGAGGCCAAGTATGGTGGCAGGGGATGGCTTGAGGCAGGGTGGTGATGGGGGCCCAGTCAGGAGTCTGCAGAGTGATGGGAGGAAGGGGCAGAGCAGGACTCGCAGCATAGGACACTCCTCTGAAAGCCTGAACCAGAGACTATTGTGCTGAATTTCTTCATTCCCCTTCTGTACCGTTTTTCTCAGCCAGGCTGGAAAAACAGAGTCTGTCATACCACACCATATGGGTCTATCCTGAGGGCCAGTCATCTGAAATCCTTCACACAAGTGTGAGCTGAGCGAGTGACTGGGAGCTGCGTCGCACGATTCTGCCTTGTGAAGGTCTGCTATCACCGAGGCACTCAGAATATTAATGGATTTTACAATGGCTAGAGGACAAATGAGGATGCATTTACATTGGCAGACCTTAGGAATAAGTCCATACAGTATTGTACGACCGAATTTCTGTGTCTTGTTTTAGTCAGTTTAGTTGGTTAGGCATTAAAAACCTAACACTATTAGAAAGAAAGCAAAAAAGAAATATTCAATAGTGATCTGTACATTAAATGAACAAGGGCTCCTGTGGGACAAAGGAGCATGTAGTTCAAGGCAGTAACATGCTGCATAAATCCAAAGCAGCTGAATTTATTTTGCAAAGAAAACCTTCGATCTAGCATTTCCCAACTTTCCCAAGCTTGACTTGTGCTTTAGTATTTCCTTACTGGGTAATGGAATAAAGGAATTATGCAAACTGTAGTGCACGGGCCGCTGGGGTCATCTCATCACCTCTCTTACCAAAGCAACCTGGGATATTTAACTACTGCAGGGTGAAGTTATAAGCTCGCTTTCAGCATCAGTGCGCCACAGTTTTAAGCATCACTGGGAAATGTTTCCCTTCTTCTGCAAAGTCATCATAGGGTGCCAGGAGCAGTCACTCCTGACACAGGAGCTGAGAGGCTTCAAAACCAAGCATCTCATCTCCAGCCTGGCTAGTCTGGTTTAAAAATCTAAATGCTGGAGCAGACATCTGCAGATCTAAATGCTGGAGCAGACATAGAGTGGCTGCTGCAAAACATGACAGGACGCAAAGAGGCTGTCTAGTGTCACAGGAGACCACAGAGCACAAAGCTATTTTTGCAACTATTCCTTCCTGTCCAGCAAATAAGTACTTTTCATTTCTTCAACTGCTTTCATAAGCAATTTCTCACCAGCATGGGGTTTAATCTGTCAAATAATACACTATATCTACCTATCTAGGCCCCATTTTTGTTGTTTTTCAGAGCAAAGAACCACAGGGGATCTCCTGAGCTAGTGTAAATTATTCTTTCGTCACAGAACTCATTTCACTGATGGTTGAAAAGTGAAGACTTCTTGGGATTTGGCATTTGGGGCATTATTTGACATCTATGAACTGAAGAGCTCAGAGCAGACATCAACCAAAAAATAAATCAATACAAAAAAAAAAAAAAAAAAAAAA
>Ga0065711_1000803_pt1 | contig 68485 bp, 31 predicted proteins | sample Hoacrofraction12_FD_59098 | JGI IMG/M metagenome (GOLD analysis project Ga0065711, IMG submission 59098) | Hoatzin crop microbial communities from Cojedes, Venezuela - Epithelial fraction 12 v2 (version 2) | ecosystem: Host-associated > Birds > Digestive system > Esophagus > Crop | place...
CGCGGGGCGGGCCTCAGGGGCTGGCGGCAGGACAAGCCCCGCAGCGTGGGCCGTGGCCCGGTGGGTCCCCGCCGCACCGCTGCCCAGCGCCCACGGCCGCGGGAGCCCTGGACGGGGCCCGCTCAGGGGGGTTGTGCATGAAGGGCTCTGCCCAAGCGACTGCGCGGCTGCGGTGGCTGCAGGCGCCGGGTGGGTGGCGGCAGGGCAGCAGCCTGCGCGAAACTACAGCTGCCCCTCGCCATATGTCGCCGAGCACGTAAACCACCGCGTCGCCCCGAAAGATGGGTCCCCACCCCGAAAGATGGGTCCCCACCCTGACCAAAGACGCGGCCGTGCTGAGAAAAACAGCGTTTTCAGTCAAAAAGCGTCTCATTTTCAGTCGGAGGCGTCTCGTTTACTCTAGATAAATTACGGCGTAATGAAGCGTGGCTGTCGTTAGCATAAACGAGTGTTATTAACAATATCGTTTGCAAACCAGCTGCACTCAGAGCTAGGCAGTCACCTCAATGAATCCTTTTTTAGAGTCAGTATTTTGTGGATTTAAACTCCGAAGCTGTAAAACGTGGAGCAAACTTCAATATAGGGAACAGTCCAGCATAAGGACACCTCGGTAAGCAACAGCCTCAGGAAAACCATTTCCATCTACTCTACTGATACATACCACAGCAATGAACAGAATAATTCAATTGATTTTTTTTTTCAAAAAAAACCCCGAAACTTAAACAAAATGTCGTTATTTTGTTATACCAATAATGGCAGCATGAGGAAGAACGGGAGTATCATAAAAGGGAGTGCTTAATTGTATCACAAGCAATAGCACTTAGTGTCCTAGCAGGCGTTCGTTTGCTCTCTGGCTTATCTCCTGACGCTCTGTTGCAGGTCTTCCCTGTAAACCCGCGGCAACCTGACAGACCTGAATAAAGGCTGCAGGGAGATCCTTCAATTAATGGCGGTGGTGCTGCTGCCATCAGTCACCTGTAAGTGAATTCTGTCACATAATACATGAGCTATTATGCCCGCGGTAAGCAGTTGCAACCAATTTATGCCATACACATAGTATCCGATATTTAAATAGTCCTAGTAACACCGGGGCATTAAGCTTCTTGATGTGATGGCTCACACCAAAAAACAAACTATAGCGGTGACAAAGGACGCTGTGATGTGAGATTGAGGTTTTGCATACTCAGCGGATACTGTGTTACTTGAAGATCAGACGTACCTAATCAACAGCAAACAGCCTTCACCCTCACATGAATGTGAAATGAACTGTCTTTATGTCCGCAGCGAGTAACGGGGGCAGGGATGGGCTGAGGGACCTCTGGAGCCTGACCTCCCTATCTGGGTCAGTGCCTGTGAATTCTACCAGAAGTACTTCCAAGGATCTTCTCTCCAGATGGGGACACAGCAGCAGGGAGGGAGGACACGACACGGTAGCTTGTCACCCCATCCCCAGAGTGTCCGCAGTGTGGGGTGGTCTTCAGTGGTGCCTTCCCCTGTCCCCTTGCAGGGAGGGAAGCTGCAGCCGGTAAAAGTGAGCTGATTATTTCAGTTACCAAAGGGAGCTTATTTTTCCCCAGATAGTCACTTACTGCAAATTTTCCCATTCCAATCATCAGACAGAAAAGTCTTTAATTCCAGCTGAGGGACTAAAGCTTTCTCAGCACTGGTTGCTGCCTACTACAAAAGTTGTCTTCTGCTCATTCAAACAGTTGAGGGAGAGAGGGCAAACACGGTCATAGATATCTCTGTCTTCTCACCTCTTCCTTCTCAACAGAAGCTGGTATAATTTTTATTAGTTTTCTTATTCTCTAATCCTTGTAGAAAACTCTTGAGTGGACCAAAAGAAAAAAAAGCAGGAAGAATATAGTCTCTGCTTCCATTTGTAAGTGCTGCTCAGGGTGTTGATGAAGATAAAGACTTGTGAAACATACAAGGATTTTTGCTTTCGTTTGCCCTAAACTATTTGAATAAGCTAATGGTATGTAGAAAGTTCATAAATACAAGCCATAATTCTCCCCTTTTCTTCCCTCTATCCTGATCTGGAGCAGAAGCATTACCTCACGCTACTTATCTTTCCAGAAAATGCCAAAGTGAGCAGCAGAGCAAAGAGTTGGGCAATAGCCTCTGTTGTACGCGGGGCTGATTTGTTTCTACTGCTGCCATAAGCTTTGTGTTCTTCCAGCTCTAAAATCCATGGTGGGCTAAGATGCGGAAAACAACTCCCAGAGTAGTCTCAACTGTAAATGAATGCAACTACTACACACAAATAATTGGAGCATTAAAACCCTGTGTTAATATAAAGCCTTTCAGTAATGCTCTGATCCATAGAAATTCTGTGAAGCTTTTGCTAACCTTTTTTTTTGCTACATGATAGTCTGCATATAAGCTTTGTAAAATTAAAGCAAAGTATAAGCTACTGTTTAGCACCTTACATAGATTCTCAAGGAAGAAGCCGATAACAAGAAGTAGTATTTTCCTGTGCTTGCAGCTGAGATTAGCCTGAAATGCTGCTTGTGATGCGCAGAATGATGCTGGATACATCTCCTCACTCTTAAACTCTGTTGTAGAGAGTCTGGTATCCGAAATGCTCCATCATCCTTTAATGTGAATTAGCAATTGGTCTGAGAGATGGCTAACTTGGGTACTTTACAGCTAGATGGCTAACTTGGGTCCTTTACAGCTTTTCTGGGTCTGCTTTTGTCCAAGCCGAGAGGACTGCTGAAACTGGTGCTCATCTCCAAGTCTGGGGAGGCCATGAGACTCAGGCAATATTTACAAGTATAGAAGGGCTGCTGGGCTTTAAGTAAACCATACAGAGTGGTCCCAGCCCCAGTGTAGGTTAGCCTTCTGTCACCGGTTTTCCCTTCTGAGGGTGAAAACTTTCTAAGGGTGAAAGCTTTCCAAGGGTGAAGCTTCCCACTGCACCATGCTCCCACGCAGCTGGTTCTGCGCTTAGGTCTATAACAAAGTTCCATCTGTGCCGGCCTCCTACTCTTCCTCCCCATCTGGCAAATCCACTCATTGCCGTGACTACAGAAAGCTAAATCAGATGGTTTCATTCTGATTTTGCTACCTTATTCCTTGAAGGTATTCAGTAACTGGAAAGCAGCATTGATTCAACACCTCAAACAGCTCTAGTTCCTGTCAGATGACTATGCTTATCCACTTCATGCTACTCCCTGTCTGTCCACTGTGGACTAGCTCTACTGAAAGTGTAGGAAACAGTTTTGAGGATATGCAGTTGATGAACTTAGACTTAAGTCATATAGACAATTAAATTTTGCTTTTCGAACTGAACCCTGAATGTGTCAGTAAAAACAAGCAGCAGAGTTTGACCTGAACGGAAGTAAGGTTGTAGGAAAGTTCCACAGAGAAGTTGCAGATGGGGTTCACAATCCTTTAAGCTGATGTTTAAATACAGATCTTGGAAATGGAGAACTCTTGTGGAATTTCATTTAAACACTCACTGTTACCTTTCTCTAATGCTTTGTTACGACATGGCGGAGCATGCTTTCCTCACTGCTGAAATGGGAATTAGGCAGGACTAGCTTTTTGTTACTAAAGCAGTAACTGAAATGTTGATTGGGGGAAAAAAAAAAAGAGTTGAAGCATCCTCTGCTGATCAGTGCCAGGATTTAATGTAAATACACTCAAATATCACAGATAGCTAGACACAGAGGAGGCTCATTTGCAGACCTAGCAGAAAGGGGATTAACTGAGAAAACTGAGAGCATAAGGACTCCTGGACCATTCGAGAGGAGTCATAAGAGAAGTCTAGCTGATAGTTGTAAGCAGCATTTAATTTAACTTGGACTGTGTCAGTTTCTGTTCATGATCTCAAACCCTGGCTGTTCGTGTGATTACTGTTGGTATGAGCAGTGTTTTGTTGAATATGCAGGGTGTGTCTGGAAAAACAGGAGATAGAGTGCTAGAGATTCATTTTTGTGCCTACTAATACTGACATTGCCATAAAGATTGAAATCAAACCCGTATGGAAAACAGATATGGAAACATCAAGTTTTCCCGACTTATCGTTGTCGTATTCTGCAGTGCAATGTCAGTATGAAAAACTTAAATAGGTTAAGCTTCCGCTGATAACACAATGGGATGAAATTCTGTTATTTTACTGGGTAAAGATGTGGGTCAGTCAGTTACTATTACAGAGTGATTAGATTGCTCAAGAGGCTTTGAAACAAATGTAACTAATGAATTAACCTCATTCACAGAGTGTGAAATCTGTTCTAGGAGAAATGCCAACTAGTTCGAACAATACTAATTATGGAGTAGCAACAACAAGGGGTTGTCGAAGCTGTAGCTCATTCCTCAGTGTTCCTGGTGTAACTGGGAAACTGGTGTTCCGTAGCAAATCTGCTTGAAAAAAGGTGAGATGACAAAACAACCTGCATTTCTGAAAGTGGGAGCATAAATCAAATCCCTTGCAAGGTCAAATAATCCTCCTTTAAGGGTCCTTACTCAAGAAGTGAGCTACATACTAGCATTCTGCTGCAGCGCAATGAACTAGCAGTAGCTGTATGTGTTCCCTAGATGGGGAAAGGCATCCTAGAGTCTTGATTCTAGTCCCAGGGACTTGGGTTTTCACTAACCTGAGATTTTCTGAAATGTAAAAGTGAACCATCACTTAAACTGCTCAAGTTTTTGTTCCTTGTTAATCTAAGTTTCACTGTAAAACCATTTACAGTATTTACTGCTTTACAGAACTATCACCTTCATTAAACCAAAGACATTGTTCAGATCTGGAGTTGTGCTATAGCTTTGCACAGGCTGATAATGATCTGTGTTCTACTTTTAAAGCAGGGACTAAAAATGTTTACAGTGACAATAAATGGCTTCTTCAGATGAAGAAAGAAAGATGGTTTTAAGCCCTAAGTTCTACTCGTGCTATCCAAAGCTTAGACAGTTTCATTTCAGGAAAGACTTGAATCATGTGCAGTAAAACACTTGTTCAATTGCAAGTTATGTGATATCGGTACCCCTGAGTAGGGCTCTGCTAACATCCTGAATTTTATACCAGAGTGAATCCAGTGACAGCTTCATATGCCAGTTCTGAGATACTCAGCACTTTATTGAGCTTTTATCATCGCTAAATATGATTACACTGAAAGTGACTCTAAGCTTGTTGCCGTTGTCAGTTTCTTGACGGAGAATCAATATTTGATTCACCACATAATTCCATGTTAAGGTCGGATCTCACTTCGGATGTGGTATGCTGACAAGGCTTTAAAAGTTACGGAAAATTGTAGGCTCAATTGTTACCTTTGAACTTTCAGACAAGTGGTGTCGATTTCGTGCAGAAAAACCACAGGAGAGGTCACTCTAGATCAGTTCAAACTAATCTTGTAGAACAGTTGCCTTAATTTTGAATAACATGTTACATGCATAATACTATCACGTCCAGTGATAAGAAATGAAGAAACAGGATGAAAAATTGATGTAGTAAAGTCAAAACAACTAGGTCTGGCAAGACTGTGACCTGGACACTGTGCTACAATGACATATAGGTGACTATCAAGGAAGGTCAGGATCCCAGAACTGTCACAGTGAGGTGTACCTGTTGCTGAGATACTAAGCATGCTCCATTACTGAAGGTCTAAAGAACAATATGGATCTTCCTGGTGTAAGAGAGTTAGTGATTTGCCCTTGTTCCTCCCTGTCCCCCTCCAGAAAAGGAAGGTAGCAAAGGAGTCTTCACAGACTTCATGCTGCCACAGATGTTGCCTTCAGTCTGAAGGCACGACAGAAATTAGAACCGTGAGCTCCCTTGCTGGTGAAGATCCCACATGACTTATTTTAAGAGCGTGAGACTGTGCAAGTGGCTAACCCAGCGTCCCCTAATGTGGATCCTAGGTGACAGACTGCACAGTTTAAATGACAACTTGGTATATACAGCTGCAGAACATAGCTATGTGTCTCAACATTTGTCTGGTAAGAAAGTGAAACATTTTCTTTGGTGTTACGGGGAGGAGCGTGAGCCATTACTAATCAGTGAGGAGATGCAAAAGAGCACGAAAACAAAGCTGAAGGTGGTAGTCAGGGCAGGTCATGGTACTGCCCTGCCTTTCAGATGAGAAATCTTGCTCTTTTTGCCCTTGACACTTGTGTGTGTCGTGGCAGGGGAAGTGCTGCCTGTGAATCCTAACATCAGAAAAACAGCCAGCAGTAGACTGTAGCTTGAGAAGGGAGTAGCAGGCACTCAGCAACAGGCCACCTGGCCAAGAAAGGTGCTGTCAGGCAGCACCAAATTCTGTGGGAAGACGTGGTGGATACGTAGAAATGCTCACTTTAATACTTGTCCTCTCAGGTTGGCTGTGGACTCCCAGCATCAACAGCTGGAGTACAGCCCGGCTGCTTGTTACAAATGGGTCTGGCCGCGTACCAAACACAGTAACTCTGCTAATGGTGTTTATTTGTGTATGTATTTGACATCAGTATAACTTAAAATTGTGTTTCTTTGAAACTTACCCTTCAAAATCAGTGATATTTACCTGGCATAGTAACTCCAGCCCTTCAGCTTTCCCACGTGAGAAATTCCCCCATGGGATGGCTTGCACGCTGCAGCAGCACAGTGGGCCCCTCGTCCCCGGCGGACAGGACTCCTGAACACTGCACTGTGTCAGAAAGGGGTCCCCCAAGGGCCACCAGCTGTCATCTCGGACATGGCCGACACAGAAGCTGGTGGGATTTACTGTGTGTCTGTGTTAGGTTTTTTGAGCTGCTTAGCAGCTCACCACAGATAACAAGTCACATTTCTGCAGCTCAAGGAGCGTCATGGCGGAGACAGGGCTCCCGTGGCCTGCTTGCACTGCAGTGCGGTCTGTGGGAAGATCCCAGGAAGAATTCCCCGGGAAGGGTCTGGTACTCACTGCTTGTATGCATCACCGTGTATGCCCCTTTTCTGTAGCTGTAGCTTCCTCGCAGAGATGTAATAAAACCTCATGGTCTATTTGTCTAGAGACAAGGAAAGGCACGTGGCACGTTTCCACCGTCACATTTTGCTTATGGTTTGACCAGGTTTGTCTGACCTAGTTCTGTTTCCGTTCAGAAACTGGGCTTAATGGTGAAGTCCTGGAAATGTTCCCAGCTGCTAGAGCCAGGCTATTCCCTCTGCAGTAATTAATTGCAGTTCAAAAGCCCTTCACCAGCTATGTATCATGACATTAACATAAAAAGACGTCTTCTCTGTGATTCTAAGCTTTGAACAAGCTTCTTATGGTGGTGAGACTTGTATTCAGTTTCACAAGGGCACCATGGGACCCTGCTCATCAGTTGCTTTCTGCTAAATACATACTGACCTGGAAAATCTCTTTCCTGTGTACAGAACTGTTATCACAGAATAAAAAGAAGCTTTGGATTGTTTTGACTAAGCTGGGTGTGATTTTTTATTCCAGTGTAACTTTCCATCATTTGCTAAAAAGAATTTGGGAACAAGTATAATACATTGAAACTTGATACCCAATAATAATTTGAATAGCGTGAGGCTGCTGCGGAGGGCTGAACACTTATTACAGATAGGGAGAATTGTTAGCACTAACCGTCTAGCAAAGAAGCAACTTTTGGTTGAATTAAGGTACTGGAATCATGCTCATTAGATCTAAATCATGTAAAGGACCTAGTAAAGAAGGGTCCTGTTTTCTGTGTACAGCTAGCTTCATCTAGAAAAGCTTTGGACTTTTCCAAATCTCTGGTCACCTTCCATGAACATGTACATAAATGTGCTGGGTCAGTAAGTTAAAACTACACAAGGAACCTCTGGTCCTCAGCTTTTGAAGGTTCCCTAGCTCTTACAGTTTAAAATGCAGGTTTCTTTGCTGGGCTTGCCGTTAGGAATATGCAGCCCACAAATCAAAATGTTGTGTCTGATCCCCCTTAATGGATGAACGCTGTCTCAGTATGCCATTTAGTACACACACCTTTAACAGACAGCAGGAGACTACTGTAAAACCTATTGATTCTACTGCTTTATAAAAAACAAGAGGTTTGAATTCCCCTGGAACACATATTCTTGTGCCTAAATTGGCTACTGACTGTGTGAATTGTAGAGGAATCTCCTTCTGGCATTGCAGTTCCTGTCATGGTTCCTTTGAGATTTCATGGACTTAAACTATGACAGCTCCACTTGCTTCCAGCTTACTGAGAAGCATGGAGCTATTGCCACAGGCTGGTACAGGCTTCAGACTGGGAGCTACTGCGTACCTGCCCTGGCGAGGAAGGGTTTTCTGAAAAGTTGCAGTTTGGGGAGGGTAAGTCGCTCCTAGTTGAGGTGCTCAATCAGAGGTATATGTTTGATATCACTGAAGACCAACTCAATCATCATAATTTCCAGCAAAGGCCAGAAATCCTGTGTAAAGAGTGCTTCTTCACATGGATGGAAGTGACTAGGATGGAAGTGACTACTTTAGAAGTTACAGTGAATCCTCTCCTGCACAATTTATATCCCCTTCTTCGAAACAAATCACATAATTTCTTTTATGTCCAGTTCTAGCCTCTCAGCTGCATTACTTGCTGCTCTTAAGCTCGTGTGCAACCATTGAAGCAAGCCATAGGATGTGTTTTTAAAGACTGATGTTGCAAAAGATTAATAGAGCTTTGCTGTTGAAAGGGTCTGAGCCCTGGCCCCACAACCTTCCATTGTGGAGTGCTCAGAGGTACCAGAAGCGGTTCCTTCAGCAGGGAGGCCCTGTGTAAAATGGAATTGTCTTACTAACTGTCTGTTAGTAGGAAGGCAAATAATGTGGAAGACTCTGCTAGTGTGCGTAGTAGAGGAAGGAATGTATGGTGCTTGGGTTGTATTTCATGTTAAAGTGAGTCAAACTCGCTGGAAGTGAAGATGAATGGAAGAGTTTGAAAAATAAGTAGGACCAGGGCTTTGAGGAGCTGTTAGCAATTGAAAACATGGCCATCAGCTCTACACTGAAAGGGGAACCTTCCAAAAGCTGGACATCACTCATAGGTGCTGTTTCTCTAACTGCCACAGTAATCAGCTAAAGACTGACGTCAGGACTCAGATGTATGGGCTCATATATTTTCTGTCTGCTGGAAAACATTTCCTCTACCTTGTAGAGGCTGCTTAGATCCCTTCTGCTGTGCTTGTGTTATTTGCAAAGCTTGCCTTAGCTTTTCTGACACCTGGAGAGGGAAGGGGTGGTCCCCTTGGACAGTGCGTTAGAAGGAGAGTTCAAGGGTGGTTCAGTAGCTTTCAAAGGAGGTCTTGGGTATGTTAAGCACAACACTTCATTTAAAGTCAGAAGACTGAATTGTGACACCCTTCAAAGAAAGGGAAGTTGTTACTTTTAGGACAGCTCCTGTGGCACTATCATGTCCCTGAAAGTGTTCCTAAGGCAGCAAAACTAGCACGTATCTGCACTGCGGAATGGGTTGCTTTCAAAGCACACAAAGCTGAAACACCTCAAAGCTTAGCCTCGTCTCATCTTGTCTACAGTTTCAACTTGTGTCACTACTTTGAAATGCAAGATAAAATGTAGACTTAGGTGTCCTTGAACTCAACTGACTTGAGGAAACCACAGATGTGATGGACCTGCATTTTGCAGGCAGGAGGCGAGGATGCAGGCATGTCTCTGCCCTTTGTCCTTAGTTCAGTACAGAATGCAATAGACTGTTATTGACCCAGATCTCAAGGATCAAAAAACAGGGGAGTCTGGGCACTAGTTTTCCAAACAGTAGGCTGGATGAAATAAGATGAAAGTGTCATGGATTCTTACTTGCTCCTTTTCAGTCATCTGAGCTGTTACAAGTATGACCACCTCGCTATCCTTAGGCCCTCAGCTGAATTCTAATGGCCTGTGTAGAAAGTGTTTAAAGCTCCCACTACAGACTCCTCAGTGTTCCAGACAAAGGTGCAAAGTCTTGGTTGCATCAGAAAGGTTTAAAGTCAAATCAGCCATCATAAAATTTAATAAAGCAAGTGAAAAAATTCTGCTGGTCCCCAGTGGTCCCCAGTAGCAGCACTTCAGGTATACTGTCTTGAGAACTGTAAACACTTATCTGTGTTTTTATCTATTCACTATTTGATTTGAAAAAGGTGTAGCAGACCTTTAAATATTCCCTGAGCAATTGTGGGTGAATCTGTAGAGTTAAGCTGTATGTAACCTGGGATAGAGTACTCTCAAAGCTGAGACAAGCTAGTGCAGCAGTGGTTCTGTTTCTTAGACTGAAAAATGGGATAGAAAACTCGTTCCTCTCACAGCTGACAAACACATGTGCACATCTGCTGGATCTATGCTTGCTAAATAGACCTGGAATTGCTGTTGCCTTGCAGAACCTGAAATATAGATGGCAGATGGTTATCTAACATTAAATACTTGTCAGAAGTCTCAAAAGCTAATTTCAGTGCTATACTTTGTTCTTTAAGGGAAATAGGTTTGATGATTGGAAGCTAATAGTTTTGTTAGAAGTATCATGCTCAAGAGGACAAAAGTGTTATTGTTTTTCAGGAATAGTGGAAGTCCTATAGGTGCAAGGCATGGTCTGTTGGAACTAACAGAGGTAAAATCTCAAGCAAGGGCTTCAGGATGCTGGTTATCGATGCCAAGCTAAATTGCATATATCAAGAACTTTGCTTCACGGTTCTCACGTCTAAATAAACTTGTGACTTCAGTTAAGAATGTTCTCCAAGGATGTACCAGTCCTGCCCATAAACTTGGTTGTCTGATGCTAGTCTGTATAGCTTATGTGGATGGAAACAATTGGTTTTGTGGCCGGAGACCACAAAATCCCTTTGAGGGACAGGGATCAAAGTTCTAGCTGGGGCGGGTGCAGGGTGAGGTTCAGTAGCATCTTGGGTTGTAAAGCTTAGGGGGCACACTGTTCTGCAAATACACACACTGATGTTTGGGTTACTGCTCTAGAAGCCAGGTTAGGCTCGGTAAGGTATCAAGGTCTCCTAATGGTTAGAAAAACAGTGAAGAGCACAGCTGCAGTAGTGATTAAATTTACATGCTAATTCTGCGTTCTTTGAGTAATTGGATTGTTTCTGGCAGAGTGAAGGACCTGGTCTTTTCTCTAGGGTTATGGCTGGGATCCATCAAATGCTATGGTACTCATGGCAGCATGTTCTTTCTTGGGTGCCTAATCTCAGGCAGAAAACATGAAGCAGTAACTCTGCATCTTACCTCTTGTGAAAACAATACCAAGAGGACGTGTGCCTTTAAGTGAAAATGGGGAAACAGCTGGGAAGGACAGAGTAAAGTGAAGCAACTTCATAACCAAAACAGCATTACAGTATTGCAGAGAAATACAAGGTAGCAAGGGGACACTTCCCAGAAAAGTTTCCCTCTGCAACAGTCAGTTCATTTACTATGGCAAGAGTGAGCAGTCTTAGACTGACTTGGAGCTTCCCCTATGGCAGTAACCAAAACAAAGATGTGATAGACTTGCTGGTTCCTCTAAACAGTCTGCATAGAAACCTTTCAAAGGGATTTTTCATTGCGTAACAGTAGGGGCAATCACCACTGCCTCTGATGTTAAAAAGTAAAACCAGAATCAACTTGGAAGTGTAGTATTTAGTGGGAAATGGAGAAGTGAAACACAAGAGTTGATCACATTTGTCTCACAGCCATCTTTGTAACAGGACTGATAAAGGGCAGTGATTAACTCTCTCTCGCTGCAGGAGACTCCAGGGGCTGTGTCTGACCATCTTCTGGCTGAGACCCCGTACCTGCTCTGGAGAGACATTTGAAACTTGATCCAAAACTCTAGCTGAGTGTTTAGATGTTTGTGGGAAAGGTTCAGAGCAAAACAGGTGTGAAAGCTGTGGAACAGACAGGTCAGTTCTGGGCCTGTAAGGACAAAGCATGGCACACCCATAAACTTGCAGCATTCTGATGGCTATGAACCTTCAACTGCATTGCACACCTCATGGGTCACCTGGACACGAATGCACCAGCAAAGGAGTCTGGCCTGTTGTGGCCACTGGCACAGAGCATTGGGCCAGCGTTTGCCTTTATGAGGTGAGCTGTCTTCTGCTAGACAGCTGGGTGACAGTAGGTAGTTTTTTTCTGTGTAAAAAGGGAAAACTGAAACCATTTGTAAAGTGTTTTGAAATGTAACAAGAACCAAATCTGAGATGTCTATCAGATAGAAGTGCACCTGACTTATTGCTGAACTGCACAGATTTCAGGGATAGTTAGGTTAAATATCATTAATCATATCTGATCTGTATTGAAACATGTGGCAAGAGTGTGGACAATGTAAAGAATGAAACAAACCTGGGGTCTTTTCCAAGTGGGGGATACCAACAGGCTTGATTCCTGCTCACACCTCAGTTTCCTGGGACAGACTGTCTGGAAATAGTTAATCAAATGCTTGCTTGGATGTGTACAAAGGGCTCAACATTTGAATTGTATGGCACATGGGTGTTGTAAATCAGCGTAAGCTGAAAGAAGCAAATGAACTGTAAACCTGCTAAAAGTGCTCTAAGCTGCTCTCAGCTGCTTCAAAGTGCCTGGGTAACAGCAATAAAAACAGGGCATCATTGCAAAGAAAATCATCCCAGCAATTGCCAAATTGTGCTTTGTAATGAGTATAATACAAAAGAAGGTGCCAAAGAAGTGCAAGGTGGGGAATAATTCACTATGCACGTGGTTGAGCAGGACATTTTAGCCCCAAAGAGGTTAATTTTCCAAAAAGAGGTTACTGATCATCTGGCAACTGAGATTAACAGAGATATTGCAGGTTTTTTTGTGACTAATGCTAGGGTTAAAGTAATTTTAGTCCTGCTTTTGTCCATGATGCACTAAGCTTTAATAGAATGAGGAGTTTGTCATAGATTTCAGACTTAATTAATCATCTGAAAATTTGTAATAATTGGCATAATGCATATGATGGAAGAGCAGCTTTTGTGTCTTCCCAGCCTCTTTCCATCACTTTAACCTGCTGTTTGAAGTAAGGAGGCACTGGAGTTCACAGTGCCAGTTGACACGATGAGTCGCAGCATAACCTTCATTGGGGTGTCTAGTTGGCAGGCTGTCTGCTGAAGAGTTCTGATGGTGATATGCACTTCAGCCTCCATCTGATTGGAACATACCGTAAAAATGTGTTAAAAGTTGACTGGATCAGTTCTAGACAAGCTAATGATGAACTCTTGCAAGCGAATTGTTATCTCTGTGAATTAGACTTTAGACTTCAACTCTCTCATTTGAAAGAAAGAAAGAAAACATCCCAATACTTTACATCAGCTCTTGCTGTGGGACGAACAGTTTCTTTTGTCTCTTGTAAACTGCTTGCAGGTATCTAGTGTACAATATCCTCACAAAGATAAAAAAGGAAATAAAATAACCAGAGAAGCTATTTGGGAGTTCCACATCCTTAGGTGCTTTTTTATGGGTAGAGTTTCTTGCAGAAAAGTCTGTTCTGAGGACACAATTTTAAGCCTGAAAACAATGGATTTAGAGAATACTGAAACTTTGCCAGAGAAAGCTTTTTCTAAACATGGCCTAAACTTAGTGAAAGTTTTTGTTGCTTTTAACTTCAGGCGTTACATTTCATCTGCTTAGCACTGGCAGCTGTAATGCTACAGCCCAGCTGCAGATTTCCTGCTAAGCAACTGGAGAAAACACAGTATTTTGCTAGAAATAACTAGGTGCAATTTGTTCACGTCAGCACTAGTGACCTGGCTGATGAAATACAAACCTATACTGTTCAGAGTCCTTTTCGTCTTAGTAATGGTCAAGGTAGAGCTCTTGGGGTCCTGAGGGTACTAACAGTCTGCAGTGGCTTTGACTGGCCTCAGCTGGGGCCTTCTCTCCCACACCCCAGGCTATAGAGCCAGGAGTCCACTCCAGCTCAGACCAGGGCCTTCAGTCCCTTCCTGAGCTCCGTTGATAGAGAGCTGGTCTCCAGCTCAGCCGTGTCTCTGCCAAGGCCCATGCCTGGCCATGGACCCTGGTGATCTTGACCCCAACACATTGATTAACTTTCTTGCTTCACCTTGGACCTATCTTATCACTATGGACCTGCCCAGTGGTCACTAGGCAGTGTCTGATGCTGGCAGCCCTCATCGGACCCCACCCTGACCTCTGGCTTCAGTTTGCAGCTTGGCCTCATTGCCATAAACACGTCTGGCCATTTGGACTAGTTGGTGTCCCTGGTAAGAGCCTGGCAGGACAGCACTGGCAAAACCCCATTCCATTGCAAGGATTGTTCTGTTTTACAGATCTGGCTTGATTCTCTTTCCTGTTAAAGCTTTATGGCATGTGCAAACCAAGAAGCTAGCCTGGTTAATTTTCAGTATTTTCAGTGAAGAGCTTACCAATGTCAGTGAAGTTTATCACCTTTTTTTTTTTTTTTAATTTGTTTCAAATCACTTATTTGAGGCCAGGGAAGTGAGGACTGAGGCGGAGCAGCTGAACCACTAAGGCTGCGTCCGCGCTGCCTGGACAGGAAAAGAGCAGAAGCAATTCAGTGTGGTCACCTCCTGTGTTTACCCACTCTTAATTCTCACATGTAATGAGCTTTCTTCAGATGATTTAGCATTCTGAAATGAGCTTTTGGTTAGTTCTATGGAAACATGAGCTCTGTGGCAACCAAGTACAAAAAGGGAATTGAACAGAACGTTATGCTACTTTGCATACATCCATAGTACATGTGCGTTTGAATACTGCATGTGGTATCTAATGGCAGGAATGGAAAGAGCACAGAAGGACAAGGGAAGGTAAAGATCTGTTTCTATGGGATTTTTCAAGTTGGGACTTCTTAGATAAGTTGCTAATACCAGAAAACCATATCTAAACTGAAGCTCGTTGTGGGTCATGGAGTGATAATGTCATTACTTCTATGTTCTTAGCTAGGCAACCTCTTTTGGCTGTACTGAAGTAGGATGTTAGACTGGACTACCCTTTCCTGTGATCTGGTAAGGTGGTTACTGGTGCAATGAAATACTGCTGAGCACTTCTAAGGGGTTATAAGACAATGACTATTTCTCCGTCTTAGTGGTAGATTGGGTGCTGCTTAACTTGGGTTGGTCAAGAGAATGGACAGCCATGCCTGTTTAGAACTTGACAACGTGCAGCTTTCCATTGCTAGTTAGAAGGATGTACTAATTTTCTGAAAACAGAACTCTAACCACATGCAAAGTATGCACTATATAAAAAATATACACTTGGTCTCTAGCACTCTGATAAACTCATTCTGTCTAAGTGTACAGTGACATTTGACTGACCTTGTCAGCTGGAGGGGTGAATGGATAAAATAAATGTGCTTTCAGTCTCTGACTGAACATATTTAGTATGCTGGGTAGGAGGTCAGTATGACTCATCCTTTCCATTTGCTGGATGGCTTGGTATTTGTAGAGAGAAATCCGTCCTTCTGTTGAATGATTCCAGAGATGTACTGCCTCTTGGTACTTGCATCTGCTTCAGGTGCCTTTCCAAACTGATACCCAGTTCCTGTAAAGCTGCCACACCTTAGCATGGCTCTCTGGAAGTGATTTAGTGTGAGTATTGTGGTTTGGTCCTAAAGAGTAAGGATTCCCCCATACCACAATGCCAGTAGCCGATGGCATTCCTTAACATGCCGTGTTTTTGTGCTCCGATTCCTAAGTCCACCAACACTCAGTCCATTTCACGCAAAAAGTGTCTTTTTACTGTAGCCAGAAATGTCTGAGTGAAGTTATGACTAAACAACTGATTGCCATGAATTGCTCTTTCAGGGTACAGTTAGGCTGAACCTGGTACTTCCATTGCCAGCAGTCTGTTAGAAATCAGTATTGCCAAAACCAGAAGAAAAAGGCAGTTGCAGTTGGACAGACTGGCCCACCAACGTGGGTAACAGGCGTGCTCTTGAAACTTTCTCAGAAAGTTTTGAGTGCTTGAATACACCCTTAGTAGTTTCACTTGCTAATCCCTCTTAAAAAGGGAAGGATACTAGTCACACAGTTACAAGCAGGCCTGCCAGACAGATTTAAGCTATCTTCACTACCACCACAGCATTCCCATACAGTAGATCAGACTCCCTGCTCACATCTTTCAAGTATCTTCATGGAAGATAAAGCTGTTTCCTGCCTCCTGAGAATCAACATTACTTCACTTAATGCAAGTAAATTCCTGACTCTCCTTGAAGCCAGGGCAGCAATCTGCTTGGGATATTCTCTATGCATTGATTATGTAGAAATTATCTTCTGGGCTCCCCCCAACCAAGAAAGTCTCTCCTGCCGAAGAAGCACATCTGCAACACAAGACAGCTCTTCCAACGCATAGCTGTCATTAACAGTTCAGGGAACACAGCAGCAGTCAAAACTCAAGTTAAAATGCAAACTGGGCACCCTAGAGAGAACGGAAGCGAGCAACAGGGTCAGAGGCTGAAGGAATGTATGGCTGAACATAAAGTAACAGAGATCTGAGCATTCACTAGTGAAGTCAGCTGGCATCTCACATAAAAGATACTTGATGTTGAGCTTATGTAGGGAAACTGATAGAAAATTTAAATGGAAACTTCTACAGGCTAGACTACGCTGGAGCACAAAAGAGTGTTGGCTGCAGCAAAGATTACTTGACAAGCTTATCAATTCACTGTGCCGTCTCATTCAGGTCACGTTACTCTGTTCCTATGCTTCTACTGCACTATGCTAATAAAAAAGTTGCTTTCAGGGTTACTTTCTCTGCACTAATGTACTAGTTTTCTTTTTATGTAAGGATAGTGGAATGGTTTTTCTTGAACAGCGCAAACAAATATCGAGTATAGCATAAAAGCCCATGAGCTAACTATTTCCAGCACACAGTACCCAGTTCCGTCTTCCAATCTGACGCTTCAACAAACCATAACTTGTGTTCCCTCTCATACCAAACCTGCGTGTTGTCATTATTTATGCTACTAAAAGTGCAGAAATTTGTGCTTTAATGCTTCCATGCATAGATGAACTACCCAAGCGGGAAATCTTCCGGTGCAAGTGAGATCTCTAATGCTTAAGATGCAGTAACGCAGCACGTCAAAGTCTGCCTCTTGAATTCTGGAAAGGGCACAGGCACAGAATACAGTCTGGGACCTGTGGGAGCTGCTAGGGAAGCATCTTTGCTGCTTCTGCAGTAGGCCATGAAGCAGTTTCAGCTGCTGGACCCCAAGGCTGGGCAGCAAACTGCTGACAGAACACATTTGCGTTTCGGTTATGGACTCTGTGGGGGTAACAATCCCAGCTACATCAAAGGAATGTCATACCCAGGTTTCTGTCTGCTACATTGCAGGTCATGCCCCCCATTAGGAGTTACGATGCGGCTCCATTGTGCTCTCTCAGTGTGGCAGATGGCTTCATATGAAGTGCTGGATAGCAAGTTTGCTGTAAGAGCTATCTCTATGAACCATTATATGCTTTCCTTCCCTCTTTGTGAACAGCTTTTTAAGATTCTGCTTGCTAGCAAGTGTAAGTCATACGCTGTATGAATTTCCATAGGTCTGATGTGAGCAACTGCTCTGGGTCACAAGCTTGTTATCCATCATATGTCTACAGTGCCACTGCCTCCTGCTCCATGATACCGTGCCAAATGCCATTGCTTCATCCAAACACAATGCTCTCAAGCAAAGCAGCACAGACTACACCGGATTTTTCATCCAGCAAAGGTTTTCCTCAGCAGTCACCTTTTGAATTTCACATACTAAGACTCCAGGCAGGGCTTGGTGGAGTCTGTCAGAGGCAGAAACTAAGACATGAATATGACTGCAGCCTTCGCTAGCCACAGCAGGGCATCAAAGCAACAGACACAAGACGCAGAGAAACATATTGGTGAAGTCTGGTGTTTGCTCTCACATCCAGAAAACACTTCTTCATGCACCAGATTGGGGAAGATTGACATCGACAGCAGAGCTGGGAGGGGGAAGAGACAGTGAGTTGCGCAGCTATGGGAATATACCCATGTTTCTCTATTCTCTCATTTCAAATGTAGTATGTGTATACCTTAATCTTGAGTACTACAATTTTGCTGAACTCTCCTTTTGTTTCACTTCTAAGTTTTGAGTCCAAGAACATTTATATTAGTACAAGGAGTATCTGGACTTACAGCTGTCATTCAGACCAATCTGTTCAAGGGTTTCATTGCTCCTGTACTATTTTCACAAGCTCAGTCACCTTCATATTTTATTCATCAACTCAGAAACACACCAAACTCGCTATAAACTTGGACAGAGATACTTCTCAATTTATCAAATGATATAACCTTGAAAAACCTTCAGGTATGTTGGATATAGGGTCAATAACTACCAGACAATCTGTGCAGACTGCACCTATGATAAAGGGTGAAGTGTTAAAACATCTTGCAGTCAATGTCTTGAAAAGTTAACGTGGCATTTGTCTAGCTGTCTAGACAGCTGGCACAGGACAAAAAAAAACAAACCAAAATTATCCATTTGCATGCAGTAATCTTCCCTCTCCTTTTTGCATTTAGCCTTCCTATGTGAGCTAATATTGGCCAAGGTGCTGGATAAATTTTACTTTATTATTGCACTACTTTCTCACTTCAGGGGTTCATCTTTCATAACTGTTAGCATAATGCGGCTTCTAACATCACTGTAGTACAGTCAGAGCTACTTGGAAGCTGCAGTAAAGGCTCTGTGGCTCAATCTGGTCTGCGTATCGGAGACTGTGGTGACAGGGACATAAACTAGATTTATCAATTATTGATTAGGTTTCTGCTTACTTAATGTCATGCTCATTTAGAAATCACTTACAGCTTCAGCTAGAACATGGAGGACTTATATCAATTTACAAGGCAAAGTTAACCTGATTAATTCATAGGCAAACTTCTGCAAACGTTTTGCAGCATTCTTAGGTCCATGTCGATCTCTTGTAAGGCTGTGTTATTACACTATCACACTTTTTGTCAGAGCAATGGGTGGCTGATTGCATTTAAGAAAATCACTTTACAGCATTCATTCACCCAACTCAGATCATAATTGTCTAGCTGTCCCAGTCAAAAAGAACAAGATAATTAGGAACTAGAGGCCCAGTTCTTGAAGAGACTTGAGAAAAAGCAAGTGTGTTTCTCAAAGGACACTATCTAATTAAACTCCTATAGAGATCTTCATGTACAGCATACTGTTTCCTCAGGGACCTTTTTTTAGAAGCAGGTTATTAAACTGAGGCACGCTCTCAGTGAGGCAGTAAGAGCTGATTACTGTTTCTCCGCGGAGTTTGCTGTTACCTGGACAGCATTAGACCTGTGCTGAGCCTGCTGCCTTCTTCAAGTCTGGTATCAGGCAGGCTCATTAAATGAGATGCAGTGTTTGGTTAAGCACAAAAGCCACGTGCCACTTTCCACATTCAGGGCAGTGTTATTTAGACAAGGAGCAGATCAGGGTACCTTCTAGAAGCAACTCCACAATCTGGATAGTAGGATCCAGGCAGGTGCACTCTGAAGCTGCAGTGGCCCACGGCATGTTAAGGAATGCTGTCTTTTCTAGCCATTTTCCCCTAGAATCCTGAGTGTTGTCTTTTTAATTGTCTCAGAATCAGTGACTTCTCTCTGAATGGGACCGTCACAGCTGACAACCCTGCCTGTGAAATCTCTTCACCACTCTTCACATAATTCTAATTCATTTCCCACAACCATCTGGTCATCATGAGGATTTAACCTCTATTCTCAGTGGGGCTTTCATTCCCACAGGCAGATGAGAAGCTTGCCATATACTATTCCGGTAACTACAACCACCACAGACTTGTTACATCATCAGAAAAGATGCAAGATGCTTTCTGAGAAATTAAATGACTGAAAGGCTAGAACCTGTGGAAAATGCAAAAAAAAAACCAACCCAAAACAGCAAACTGAAATGAGCTTCTGGCAAAACCAGAAAGATTCTTGTCTTCAATAAATGATGGAAACTGCTATATACATTTGTTATGTGACCCTCACATTGGGAGAGGCTCTTCTTCCAAATTTGCATTATCCCACCCTGACTGATGAGTTTATAGCTGATGTGGGCAAGGGAAATGCCATTATACCAAAGCACAATTAATTTTATAAGTCAACTCAGCCCATATTTTCTTGTACGCTTTCACACCAACTCCCCTTAATATTTAGCTTCATACGCTGTTTTTCAGGTCAGGCTAAGACAAACTGTTGGTGTTAAGTGCTGCATGTACACAAAAGGAATATTCTCATCATGGTAACTGTGGTGGCAGCAGCAGATTTCCAAGAATATATTACATATTAGGCATGTTGTATGATTGATGTCTTCTGTGAGGTCTGTAAATAGTGGACTGAACTATTACAGACAGCTATTACCCCACAAAGTTAGTATTGGTTAGGGAAAAGCAACACTGATTTAGTTTCTATATAATAAGATTTCTTTAATGTTTGAAGTCAAAGAGCTTTACAAACTTCTGGGCATGGTATTTTTCAGCTAGATTCAAATACATAAGGAAAAATAATGTAAATGTGTTGTTGAAACTTAAATTTAAGAACAAGCAAATCAAACTGATTAGACTGAAAAAGGAATCCTCTCCAACGGCACAATGCATTTTGTGCTGATTCCATTAAGGATTTTACGACTTTAGATACGGCTAAGCATAATGCTTTTACATGGAGGAACAGCATGATGGATGATGATTTTTAGAAGCGAAATAGCAGTGCTGCTCTTCAGCAGCACTTGGAGCTGCTTACCAGCTTTTCTCTTGAGACTTAATTAAAAAGAATGTACTGTCCATCTTCATATGGAAATACTGGCATACTAGAAACATCGCTTCGCTTTGATCTTACTGATTGGTGCTTAAAAAGCAGATGTATCCAGGTGTCATACTTTTATTTAATATGACTGATTATCATAAATACTGCTTTCTTATATCTGATGACTCTCAGCATTACGGCCCTGGGAAGCAGCAGAGGTTGCTGCCTCAGTTTACGGACTTGGAAAGACAACATACCCGAAGCAACAAGTTGTTCAGTGTCATCTGTCATCGCAATTCCTCTGCCCACTCCTTCCTGTTGCCTTCTGGATGGGAGATGATCCTGTGAGCTTGTGGGTGTTGCTGTTAGCTCCTCCTGACAACGCAGAGCTTTCCAACTCCCCTTATGCTACTGCTATGATACAATCACATACACATACAATGTGGCAGCAAGCAAAATAATTAAATTGTGGCCAAGGTAGCAATTTTCCTCCAAGATGAAGATGCTGATGACTTTGCAAAGCATGTTTTAGGAAGCAGAATGTGAGCTCTGCCACCCCTGTTCCCTTGAATATCACGGCTGCCAGACAGTTGAAGTGATGTCATGATGCAGCATGCAGGTTTTTCATGAGAAAAGTAAAACCTGGGACTTGAAGAAGACCCATGCGTGAGTCTGGAAGGTGCAAGCATTATGTGTGTTAATATTCAAGGAGCAACAAGCAGGAGAAATAGGTGAGGGAGAAAACAAGGTGGATCAGAACTGCCTCTGCCAGCACAGTGCCCTAGCAGTGAGTGAACTCACCTGGCATCAGGCTGAGTCTCAGTCCTGGCTGCGACACCACCAGGATACTTTTCTCTTTCCTGGTGTCCTGCTGTGGCTGTGCAGGCTACCAACGTTTTATGGAAATAACTGACAAGTGTATTCCACTGCTCTCACATACTCCAGGAGCTTGAAGCCTATTTGGCCTTAGAGTAATTAAGGTAAATAAGCTGATAAAGCTGTATATAGATGTGATGGAATTGCAATAAAAAAAGAACTTTAACTTTTAACTTTGATTAAAATGTATTTGTAGGACAAGTAATTTGCAGATTAGTTTCAGTGGGAGTGTTGCATTTGTTCAGTGAGTAAAGCCTTCATAGCTTTTGGTATCTCTTCTATAGCAAGTATTAAATGCATAGCTGGTACATATGCATTAGTGAAGCATCAAAGCCAGCTCAGCAGCAAATTAGTGACTATTTATGTTGCTGAAAAGGCTGGAAGACTAATCATTCTTGTAAGATGTCTGTCGTTAAATTTCTGCTATGTTAGTATAAACAACCTATTTTCTAATTGTCTGCTGTTTGAGATGATTCTGCCTCTGAAAGTTTAGTCTTGACTATTTCTGGAATAGATGTATGCTTGTCTTGAATAAATGTTAGGTAAGAGCAGGAAAGGCTTGGTCTGTCAGACACAGAATTATGAGCAGTGGTTCAGATGTTCATGTTTCGAGTTGGTCATATCAGGAAGTCCTCAACTAGTTAAATTCTTTGGACAAAAGCTGTGAGAATCTGCCATTTCAGTTGTGTTAGTACCTCTGTTAACACTATGTGGATCATGAAAGTGTTGAATAACTGCCCTTGTAAGTGTATCTGCAGAAAAACACAGCTAAAACATAGATCATTAATGATGAATTGCTGGCAGTTGTGCATAATACATTTCTTTTTATACTTATGTTGTAACCACTTCAAAACCAGACTTTTCATGTCCTCTCTTTCCTAGGAAGCAGCTTCAGTCAGCTCTACTAACAGAAGTCTTTTTTTGGTGATGTCACAGAAAATAGAACATAATGACCTCTAACCAAGTGATGGAAGAGTATTTCCCATAATAAACCCTTGGCCATCGCCAACATTTGCTAAATACTACTGGCATTTAGGACAGATGAGCGGGTTTTGCCATTGTAGTAAACAAGATTCGGAATATCTTGGGAATAACAGAGGCACAGCCTCACAGCTTGGTAATTGCTAATAGGGGATTACCTTCCCTTCTCTAAGCTCTAGGAGGGGATTCCCACTCAAAGCTATTGCAGCCAGACAATTTGTACATCTTCCAATCTACTGCTTATCCTTTGTCTAAGAAATTATTTCAGAGAAGATACGCTGTCTCTGCCCCAGTTTTCCCTGCTGCATTTTAAGTGCTACCAGCAAAGAGGGACGTGGTAAAGTGTTTACCTGAACTTTGCATTCCAGTTTCAGGTCCATGGAGATGGAGGTTTGCCTTGGGAGCAGAACTAATATTTTTCAGTCCTGGGCATTCACTAAAGCCTACCTCTGTATTCCTGACTGTGACATCTGGAGTGGAAAAGCACAATCGTATCTGCTCAAATCTTTTCGGCCACATCTAGTGTAATTGCCAAATTGAATCTTGTGATATAACTTAAGTGCTTGATTTATTGTAGCCAGGCTACGTGATTTCTAATAATTTTGCATAATGCTAGGCTACTGTACAAAGCCTGGTATCTGCAATTACATGAGACCATCTCTTTTCTGTAGGAAGGGTGGTTGTAGCGCATTTGAAATGTGGCCTGAGGGAACACTGCTGGCTAAAAACGAGCGGATGATTTTTTGTTATTCTGGGAGGCTGAGCATATGGTGCAGCACAGGGTCAAGCGAGTTTCTCCCTGTGCTTTGCCAACCTGTTTCTTAGTGTTCCCTGCAATTTTCTCTCCCTCCTTGGCACACAAAAGTTTTGCATGCCTCCTTTCCAACTTATTAGATATAGTGGTAAGACATTGCCTTTCCCTACAAACCTAGCGTCATCAAACATGCCAGGAAGTCATGGCCCAGTAGGATATGGGCAGTCTAATGCCTGTATTACAAATGGGAGGGTGTCTTTCATTTCACTTCTTGCACTGGACTTGGCCAAACCTATTACTCTGTTTTTCCACCGTATTATCGACTATGGTGTCCAAATTATCCTCACAAAGTACTAACACTGGCCTCTGCTCCACTGTTTCCTCTCTGTCATATGGTTGTTTCAGCTCAAAGATGAAGAAAGCATTTGTTCTAGAATAAAATTGGCTCTTAAAAAGCAAGGAGAACTGATTTGAGCCTTGATTAGAGCCAAGACCCTTCAACAGAAACTGTTTGCTAAAGAAACCTTTACATTTCCTTGGCATTAACTTTATCTGTAAGGTTGGGTCTGGCTGACAACAAGTTATTCTGTTGCAATTGTGAGAGACTGAAGCACGACACAAGCTTATTAGACAAATCTTGTGAAATCAAGAACACGGGAAAATCTAAAAAAGAGGAAATATAGCGGTGTAGCAGTGGGTTGATAATTCACTTGATCAGATTTTCGGGCACTGACTTAGTACTTGTGGTGGAGAGTTGATACTTCCAGCGGAGAGCTCAATCGCTTAACTGTGTTTAGGTGGATTAAGCTGATGCTGGGTGCTCTGCACAAGGCGAAATCTCAAATCTCCATGCAAATATGCACTTCTGAATGCTTTTCTCCACAGCTGCAATGTCTTTCATCTCCAGTGCAAATGGCTTGCTCAGTTTTCTAATAGTACAACTCAAACACGCTAGTAATTTGGTTTTGGGATAGCATGGCTACTGCCCTTGTCCTTTTAATTACAGTACAATGGATGATTTGGGAGACAAATTGTTTGTGACTCTGAAAAATGAATCTAGATGCTTGCTCATGCAGAAAGGATCAAGGTCTGTGGTCCATGTCCAGTGTTCCATGTACTGTGCAGATAAGCAGCATCCCTCTCTTGAGTTGAGCTGGATGCCTGTTGCATTAGCACAGGAAGCTCAAGAGTGCAAGTGGCTTCTCAGAAGCAGAAACACTGTCATCTCAGCTCTGAAGCTACGCAGCTAATGAAGTGTGAATCTAGCTGAAGGCAGCAAGAAATTGTGCAGCATCTTTGAGATCAGTGTGCTACCGACTGATTAAAAAACAGAAAAAAACCAAGAGCAGATGAAGCCAGGGGACTATCTTACAGTAATAGCACCACTGGTCGCACTCTGATTAGCCTGATTTTGCTTAAATTTAGCTGTCAGTTGTGACTAATGCAATAGACTTGGGCAATAGCTTGCTATGACTTTCGTGTTTCGTCCTTCTAACTGGATTATAGTGCACTGTGTAGCTGACTCTAGCAACATTCTATTAGAAATGCATACAAGAAATTAATTATTCAAGCTTGTTATGGTGAGCCTTAAATTTGTTGCAGACCAGTATTGTAAAAGAAAAGCTTTATAATTCCTCGGTAGAAAGCAGAGGTTTTAATATCTGCAGATTGTATAACAATTTACTCCAGGAATAATGCTTCACTTGTCTTGCGTTGCCCTGCTGGCATTCTGCTTTTGTCCTTGACATGAGCAGCAAGGCACAGTCATGTTAAATAACACCTCAATCCTGAACGAAAGATTATGGGACCCTGATGCTATAAAAATGGGAAGGAATCCAACCTCTCTCAGCATGCTGTTGCCATCTAAAACTGAGATCAAATACTTCTCTCAAATTATTTTCTTGCATTCCAACTGTGTAATTTTGGGCTCAGAAAGAATTTAAAAATAGATCTAACCAAATAGCATTGTTCATTTTCCAGACAGTCTGATTAGTTTTCTATAGTGGCTATCCTTCTTTCCTTTAAAATATAACACATTGCAAAGTTTCCTCCCCTCTCTCACTGGATAAGCTAAATGGACACTTCTGCAGAATGTACCAGTCTGCGAGCCCATCAGATTGTGCCTGGGACAGACTCAGTCATTAGCAAAATGCCACATGTAATGTACCAGTCTAAGTTCTCAACAGAAATGAGGCATAATCCCTTTTAGTAGCTATACTGTGTGCCAAAAGTACTTTAGTTTCAGCAAGGGCAAACCTGAAACGGGTTTAGTCCCCGTTAGAATCAGAGCAGGCCCTTAAATATATCCAAATCTGTTCATTTGCAGAGCTGAGAAATGGCCCCTTGGGTACTCTCACCTCTGACCCGGAGCTGCAGATTGAAGAGCCATGAAGAATGGGTTTTGTAGCCATAGCTGGTACTTTGGAGGTTGTGATAATGCCCCAAGCAATGGGGCAGCAATTCCAGCAGCTGACTTGAGAGAGAGTGTGAGTTTGCACAGAACTTCTGGTGGAGACAGCCTCTGCTCTGAGCTTGGAGCTACAATGTCTATAATAGGACTAATTAGCATTCAAAGCAAAAAATCATTACTTCTAAAACATAGCTTTTATTCTCTAATACTTATGGTATCATTTATTCTGTAATGTGAAGCTAGAGACAAAAGCTTTTATAAGTAACAATTCCACTTTAGCTTGTCAGGCTAATTTGCACCACCTAACTTACTGAACAGATATAAAGCGTGAAAAGTCTCGTGTTTCACTGATTCCAACAGCCAGTTTGCCAGTACACTCAGGGCATTAAAAGACTCCAGCGTGAAATCTTCCAGCATTATTACATAAGCCAAATCTGAATTAACCACAGCACATGTTATCTCCTTCCTGTGAGGAAACAGAGGTGCCTCACTAAAATGGTGTAGTACCTTAGGAATTTCTATAGTTAAGAATGCAGGGGTGGCCCACTGGTTGAACAAAGAGTCCGTACAGCTTAATATGGCATTGGCCAGCTGGAGATTATAAACAAGGGCATAAGGATAGGAAAAGGAAACAAGTTCTTTGTAAAAAGAGTGGTCAAAGCCTCAAACAGGTTTCTCAAAGAGGCTGTGAGATTTCCATCCTTGGAGATACTCGGAATTCAAACTGGATAAAGTACTGAGCAACCTGATCTAACTTTGAAATTAGCCTGGTCTTGGGCAAAGAGTGAGGGTACTTGGACCAGATGGCCTCCAGATGTCCCTTGTGCCTTAAATTAACCTATGATCATCATACTCCTAACCTCCAGTTATCTGGGGCAGGTGGGGCTTCCTGAACCACATGGACAGATCTGTATTTAGAAGCCCTTCACGTTTTCATTCTCTTCTATGAATTAGTCCGTGGTCTTTTTTGAACCACTGTAAACTTCCGTTACCCACAATATTTTGGAGCAAAGTGTTCACCAGCCAGTCTGTGCTACTCGTAGCCGCTTTCAGATTTCACTGAAACTGCTTGTTTCTGTGTGATGCCTTCTACCTCCTGTGTTGTAAAATACCATAAATGTCACAAGTGACTTTATGGATGACTAGCTTATTCCCTTTCCTTCTTACTTTATAGGAAGAGAAAGCTGGTCCTCAGGCAGAGATGTATGATCCTACGTAATGTCCTCAGGGGCCTGGCACACTACGAATAGTTGTGGAGGCAGACTACATGCTTGGGTTGTGCAGCCCAAAAGTAACTTGGTGTTCTTGGCTATCTGAATAGCGTGGCTTGTCCTTGCTCGTAGTGAATGGTTTGAAACATGCCATAGATGACGATAGCTCTCTTCGGTTGGCCAGACCCTCAGGTAAAATGTCCAGAGCTTGTTTATCTTGCATCTTAATTATCCTGTGAGACATATTGTGCAGTTGTTTCCCCGATTCTGTCTGGTCTTCTAAAGACTTTAAAGTCACGTGACAAAGATTATGTCATGGACCAAATGTATTCCTTGGGTCAGTGCCCAAGAAGCCAAGTCTGGCACATCCCGCCCTTTATTTGCATTAAGAAATCGAGAAGTTAATATGAGGAGTTGTCTTTTATGCAAGAGACACAGGAATATTCATCCAATATCTATAAAAACTGAAAGATAATATTCTGATTCATCCTCTGTGTATGAAAGAAGAAAATCAAAAGACAAAAGGATGGCTTGTGCTGGCTTTGTTTTCCCCATGCAGTCAGTGCTGGAGCTGGGCATTGCATTAACAGACCTGTTAATAAAATATTCCATAACAGCCAGAGCAGCTCATGCTTAATGGAAAAACATGAAATGTTCCATTGGGAAACAATTGCTCTTTATGCAAGATGCATTTCTTCTCTCTCCCTTTTGTTCAAGGAATCTGGCTTGGAACAAAAAAAAGCTTGTCCCTTCAGACGTCCTCTGTTCCTGCTGCTTACTCCTCAAACCAGAATCATAATCCCTTGTTTGGACGACATAATCAGTTACACAAATATCAGTTGAGATAGCACAGACTGATTATAGCTTCCAGCAGGACGAGGGAGGAAGGGTCAAGCTTTACGTACCTCTGCCTTTGTGCAACTGTTTTTCCTAAGGATAAAGCAAGAGGAATATAACCAATAATTCCTTAGGCTGATGGCCTTTAGTAACCTCTCCACGAGGCATAGACAGCTTGTTAATAAGAAGTGGTCCAGAGGGCAAGCCCTGACTGAATGGACATTGCAGATCTGGGTGCAGAAAGGCTTGTTGCACAGCTCAGGGGGAAGAAGCTATTGGAAAACTTAATGCTGGGGGGAGGGAGACAGATAATTAACAGTAAAGAGTGAAAGGCAATGTAGAAGAAAAAATTCTTGCTCAGTTTTAAACCATAGTTGACAGCTGACTCTTGCAGCTCTTTAGTGCAACGGTTGTTAACTTGGGAAGATGGAGGATACTTTTAGGAGCCATAAACTGCAGGTTGCTTCATTTTCTCATTCAACATGATGTGGATGTATCCTGCCCTTGGTGTAGGTCGTGCTTCTGATTCCTCAAGGCTGTTGCTAAACTTGTAAGGGAAGAGGGAAGTTTGACCTGTCTTGATTTAAGTATTGGGTGCAATGTAAAGTGTGACAAGCACCTGTTTCTAATCCAGATCCATAAATAGATCCTTGAGAGTCCCTACAAATCTAGCCTATTTTCCTGACAAATTTGGCCTTATATATGCTTCAGACCTTGCATGACTGAGTTCAAAAATGGAAAGAATGAGATCCTTCCCTGATACAGATTTTCAAGAATTGTCATTTTCCAAATGAAGTTAAGGGATGCTCAAGCTTTACAAATGGGAATCACTATTTCTGTGATGCAACAGTATGCATAAAGTCTCCAGAGGTATCTTTAAAGATTTCTCTTAGACTGTACTAGAACTGGTACATCTCAAAACTGGCTCACCTCAGTTACTATCTGTTAGTTTAACAATCCGATTGGCTGCTATCCATGTATATTCACACAAGGGATGTAGAAAGACCTTTTCTAGGCTGTGAGGTGTCTGCAGGTAGAGGAGATAATATGGAGATCAGAGTTTTATTTTAAGATGAAGAGTATTGAAATAGTGTGGACAGAGGTCTGGAAATGCTGATTCAGCCACCAGCAGATGCGAATGCAAAACAGGTCACTTGCCCACATGTCTGCTTTGGGGTGTTTTTCTGTATCCTCAGATTCCTAGCTGGAAAGGGACGTTGTTCAAGACTTCCCAATGAGTTCACTTCCGTCTTTGTCATCTAACAGTTTTTTAAGCCAGCAATTTTTGTTACTTGTACAGCAAACAGTGCAGATAAAATTCATTCTTACATCTTACTGAGACCTTCATCTCCTAAGTCCAGCATGTTAGGTGTTGATGGATTTTAGTCACACGCCAGAAACACAGAACATAAGCTGCTTGATTTTACTTGGGCTAGAAGACAGCTATCTTTGTAGGATGTTGGCGGGCCTTTTGCTGCATAGGACTTGGAGACAACTATTGCCTCTTTAATACTGGATCCGAGATACTGCATGCAGAGCTGTGAATCACAGCTAACCATTTCAGGTACTTAAACTGGGTAGGAAAACTGCAGCTAAGTAATCATTGCCCTCTTGGAATGATTGTCACTGGAGGAGAATTAAATGTCTAAATGCATGCAGAGTTAGATGACCATTTTTTGCGAAGTGTTTCTGTACTTGGTTGAAAAACTGTGGTGGGTAAAGGTGCTTATTTTCCCAGAAAAACACAATAATAATAAAAAAGCCAGGTTTGACTGCATTAACCTGAGTCTTTGTGAGCTGAAATGCTAAACGAGCCTTTTACCTTTAGCATGCCATAGTAAAAATTGGACACTTGGGGAAGAGATTATGAGAAATTAATTAGGAAACTTGTCTGGCAAAGCTTTTTTCACCTTTTACCAAGACACATGTAAATTGTGTGGGTGTAAGGCTTAGTTATGATTCAGCTAAATGGAATGTAAATGCAGTTTCCTATAATGAAATGAGTGGGAACATTTTGGACTTTCATTAACATCATACTGTAAAAAAGGTGATTCAAAGAGCTGCTTCTAACTCCTGAAAGATACTTTTCAAAAACCTGATTAGAGATGGACAGAATTGGGGGTTTTGTTGAACTTAAAGCTTCAATGAGAAATGTCTGTAAAATCCTCTTCTCCTTGGTGCCAAGTATGATTTGAGAAGTGGAATCTTGAGTGTCTGAAAGGCATAGACAAATTGAATTTAACACAGCAAGGTTGCCAATAGCTGGAGTTAGGCACTGTCTCGGAGCTGAAGAGCTATTGGAGATGGTAGTAATTTTTAGTAAAACTGGTATTCAGGTAACAACACTTCAATAACTTCAGCTAAGGGCCAAAAAGAATAGAGAGCAAAGTGGGATGGTGTAAGTTTACTATGAATCAGCTGGGCTAACTCACCAGCCCCATAGTTCTGAACCAGTGAGCAGGAATTTAGCCACAAGCCAAAAGCAGGACTTTTGTTAGATGTGTACTTCGACATGCTTCTGAAAACAACCTGATGCTGCAGGTGGTCTTGCAATTTCCCATAACTGCACTTGATCAGATTTTAGAGAAAAACCTGTGTTTAGAAGCTGAGACAGTCAACTCTCTGCTGTCCCCCACTGTTCTTTGAACTGCAGTCTGTGTGCTGAGCAGGTAGAATTATGCAAACAAAACAGTACGTCATGTGAGGAGTGAGTGTGTTGTCCAAATCAAATTGTAGCATCTCCAAACTTGCAGTATTTCCTGAAGACACATTTGCTGAAAGAATCACCAGAAGACATTAGGATAATCACGTATGTTATGCCACCAACTGGATGCTGATGGGGAGAGGATATAAAATGAATACAAATATAATTGTAAGTGACATGAAGAGGCATGTGAGCCTAAGGTAATTTTGTGGAGCTGGTCCAGAGTAGTAGTGTTGAAAATTAGCTGTTCCAATAGTGGGTTGTTTGCACAGACCTTTTTTTTTCCTGGAGGAGGAAAAGTTGGGTTTATTCAAATATGGCAAGGCAGGTTAGAGGCTGGAGGACAAGCTGTCGCCAATTTCAGGAAAGTAGCCACCAAGGTACCTGCCCTGTGCACAAGTGCTACAAGCCTGGGCAATGGCAGAGGAGTACAAACTATGGCAGGGTGTGCAAGGTGAGGAGCTGTCGTGCAGGAGCCCCAACCATGAGGGGAGTAGCTGGGGGGCTGTAACAGCTACGGGAGCAGAGCAACACACCATGTGCAACCCTCTTGGGGCAACAAGAAAACTGTGGCAGCAGCAGGAAGGCACTTGGAAATTAAATGAGTAGATAGTCCTTTGCAAAGTGAAGTGAGAGTACAGGGTGAATGCTACCTTGTGAGTCCTCTGTTGTGCTCACATACACGATGATACGCAAACACGGGCTGTGCTCAACACTTACAATCCTGAAATAACTTACATATATGAAAAGTAGAGGCCTTACAGGGAACAGAGCTCTGGTAGTTGCTGTATTTGTGTTACATTACAGGCATGAGCCATTAGATAAGGTTGAAGAGTCTGGCCTTTGCTTCGTGAAAGCCTGGAAGAATAATTATAATCTCTCTTTGGTGTGTAATAGCTCAACAAAGCAGTAGCTTACAGCGTGCTGCTGAGTCTCCTAGCTGTGATTTACTCTGCTGCAGCATTTCAATATGCTCCTGGTTGTCAGCCTTGGGACTGGCTAATGCATTTACATTCTGAGTACTCATGTGTTAAAGCTCATGTTACGGCATGTGTCCTATTTAGTAGGAGTGAAGGTGCCCGAAAATGAGCCTAATATCTGGAAGTTTGTCCTTATGTTTAGGTGCTAGTAGACTATACTAAAGTGCTGTCTAACCAAACTGAAACGATGAAATTAAAATTCTGTGGCACTGGCATTTCTGAACTAAAATTTAGAAATCACAAATGGAGCCGGCTGGAAAAAGCCCAGCTGACTAGAAACAGAGTCTGGGACAAGACAGAGCCGAGGTTGTTTCCTTGGCCTGAGAAAATGGCCAAGCCACAGCTGCTAGTCTTGTCTGGAGCAGACAGCTGTAGAAAACATTTTGCTGTGCAGCAAAAGGGCAAATATTAGGATGCCATAAGACTCACTAGTAGTTTGGCTTGCATAGCTGAACTCTGTGTTCAGCTCTTGCCTTACGCTTGTACCAGCTTTATTCTTAGAGGGTGAAGCAAGAGCAGAATTTGTCCTGCTGGCAAGCAACCGTGAAGCTCCTGATTTTATAGTTGAATGATAAAGTGCTCATTAATATTACAGCACAATCCCTGTCCAGAGGCTGTCACCTATCACCCACATGGCAACAGGAGCGACAGGACTGGGTCTCAGTGCCAACCTTCAGTAACTTAAGTGAATTAAAGATAATTAATAAGTAAACAATACTGCTTGGTGTAGTTCTCCAGTAGGACATATGACTTGAAACAGTGGTTAGACAGCTAGGTGAAAAGACAGTGGCCTGCTCTGCTTTTGGTTTGCAACATATGAAAACAAATTTTAGGCTCTTGTGGGTTGTGCCTATGTAAAAAAAAAAAAAAAAAATCTAAGATGGACTACATAAGCTAAACTCTTGCTCAAGGGAGCATTGCTGTGTGGATGCAAGAGAACACTTTCACGTGAGAGATTATTTTGATGCAAATAATGCTGTGATTCACAAATGCCTTTCAAAAAGTAAAATGTTGATGTGCAGCTCTGATGCTGGGTAACCATATGGAAGCAAAAAGATCTGTGTAGGATCTGCAACTCGAGTGATCCCCATCAGTCAGCATTCATACACTTCAGCAGAGCAGCGCTGGGAAACAGATCTGGGCCGGCAGTAGATAGAGGAATTCAGTACAAATTTGTAATTCTCATTACCTCAGTACCCATAGAATAAAATCATATGTCCTTAAAATATATTGTTTTTTCATCAAAATCAATGGTATCTTAGCAAAATGGTAAAACTTACGAAGAGTATGAAAGTTTAGACGTGCTCATGGCATAGTATATGTTCCTCGTGGTGTTTGGGTTGTGTTTTTTTTTTTGGCATCAGAAAAAGGTCTTAATATTCAAAACTGCCCCGATGTTTTCTTCCTGTAGATTTCCAAGAGCAGCCTGATCTGGAAGTTAAACAATTGCAGCTTTTGAAAAGAGAAAGGATTGGGAGCACCAGTGTCGTGATGCACAACCGGAAAAGAATTTTTGCAACAAAAAGATCTGTTAATGAATTCTGAGTATTTATAGCTCTGTGAGCTTTCCTGCAGAGTTTATCTCCATGGGAAGTTATTAGCTCAAAAGTGAGCTTAGTCACAAGCCGCTTATAGGAAATATTTCTATTTATAATATTCTCATTTCAGTAGTTGGTTCTTCTATGTCATGATTATTTCCTAGTTGAGATGTCCAGAACTGCTCGGGTCAGAAGTTATTTGCTTAGCTATAACTGTCTTAATGGGGAAAGAGCTGTGCAATTCTGACAGGCAGAGGAAAACATGCTATGTGAGGGTGGGATGGAGGAGGAGAGAGAGAGATGTTGAAGCCCTCTTGCTTGCTCAGTAACCCTGTATTTACACTGAGCAGTAAACCAGGGGTTCTCATGGCAAAGGGAGTGAAATAAAGGGAAACGTATCAGTGCTAATGTTGAGCATGTTATTTTTTTGTCCATTTACTGCTTTATCTGATCTGTGGTTTCTGAAGCAAAGACGTCTTTTGCAGTGCAGGGTGAACGGGGTGTACATATGTCAGCACAGTAGAACAGCTTGGAGCGTGAACTGATATTAAGGCCATTCATGCATGAGGTAATTTGTTTTATAATAGCAGCAGAAAGCAGGCTTGTGCATCGGTGAGATGCAGCAGCCTGCTGGCCATCAGGGAATTAAAATACGATTGTTGACAGGGTATGCTAATAAATATGAACTTACCCCCAGATGGATTTTATTGAGTTTATGGCCATGCAGAACCTCTCTGTTTGTTGCCACTTTCATGCTGCTGGGATATGAATCTTTTGGCTGTTTTTGCAAGCATCTATATGCAGCAAGTTGTGTCTGAAGAGGCTGTACCCCTTTCCCGCAGTTGGAGCTCTTGGGGTGGGTCTGGCTACATTGCTCTTGCTGGAATGCACCCACGCTGGCCTGCAAGCGGCAGCTGCAGCTCGGTTGATATGATGGTTTATGCTGTCTGGAGCTCTTCGGAGTCTGATAATGCCCATCAGGGACTAATGAAAGGGGAGGGAGGAGAAAAAGTGAGAAATGAGGAAAATGAAAGATCGAGCCTGGGTAGTATTTGCGTATAAGCAAAACTTGATTCTTCCATCTCAATTCTGGTTTTAGCAACCTGCTTGTATGTGCCTTCTGCAGGCTTTTTTTAGGTTTCTCAGTGAGGTTTGACTTAGAGGAAGGCCTTACAATCAAGCATTGCCTCAGTGACCTGCTGCCCTTCTAGAGCAGCTTTCAGTACCAGCATATCAAGACAGTTGCGGTTTTATTTTGAGCACCGGTAATATTAATTGCTGTTTTATTCAATGGAAGAAGTTACTTATTCTTTTTAGAAGGTGAAGTGTTGCTATTTGTGATTTCCTAGTCACTGAAGGTCATGCCCAAGAGGATTTCACACTAGATTGACTTTAGTTATAGCAGACGACTATAAGCAAAATTGGAGTGTTGAAGCCCATTACGGAAAATGGGGAATGTAGGCGTAGGTTTGTGTAGTGTTGCTGTGAGGTCAAATGATGCCAATGTGTGAGTGTGCTGTCAGTGGCGATGTGTTAGAGCTCCCCTGCCAGAAAAACACCTGGGCTATAGCCAGGACATGCCGGGAACCCCAGTGAACCCCATCACGAGCAATGCTCTTAACCAGCGGCGAGCAGTCCCACAGGGACTAAACAGTGTGAGAGAGCCAGGTACCGAGAACAGTCTCCGGCAAAAGCCCAAGGCAAGGTGATGGACCAGGGATGGAGTCCAGTCAGGGGGTCTGGAGCAGATCGGGCCAGAGACAGAGCTGGAGACAAGCTGCCTGCATGCTGGAGAGACGTGCATCTACCATGTAGCTCAGGCCAGGACTGGGCACCCAAGAATGAGCTAAAGTTGAGCCCCTGGGCCATGGGCAGGGATGCAGGTGGATACCCACTGCGCAGGGCAACTGGGGCCTATTGGTACCCTCAGGGCACTGGCAGGTTATCAACAGAAACCCTTGTACCTGAAGCTGGAGTCAAGAAACACGTTGGACTTCCTATAAGATTTAGGATGTTATTACATCATTCATTCATTATTGTCAAAATAAGGACAATTTACTGTGCGTCCTTTCTTCCTCTCATACAGGGAGCTATAAACAGTGGCTCAGCTGTCTGTGTTCAGATTGTTTATCACTCGGTGCTTATTCTGCCTTAGCAATTGTAGAACCAATGAAGATTGCAATATTAGGCTCCCCTCAAACCCAGCTCCTAGCAGCCTCTGTCTACTGTGGTTAAAGCCATTAGTTGAGCTCCTTTACCAAAAACTCTGTAATGCCACTCATTTACTGTCACTGGGTGTTATCAACTGCTGCTCAGGATCCCTAAGGGTATATTTTTCTTTTATTAAATGTGCTAAATGGCATTCTAGACAACCTTTCAGCAAGCTGAGGTTGACCTGACTTCTTGGTTGGTGACGCAGCACTGTGATTCATAAAACCACAGCAGTTCAGCTAAAGCCTACCCTGCCGTGCCTGAGGTTTAGGCCATCAAAACCTGAGGTACTCCAATGCCAACATCTCCATTTGCCATGGGTTTCACTGAAATGTTCACAAAAATCTGCAACCCCCAGATTGCTGGGCTGTAAAGCATCAGGTTTTGACAGATTTGTCTTGGTTTTCACATAGACTGAAGAATATGTGCTACCTTAAATGTTTGTGAGAATGAACAGAGAATCAGTCTTATTTTACCAAGAGGGAGAACTGGAGCTGCAGATGTCTTTACAGCTAAAAGGTCAGCTGGAAAAGCTGACTGCCGCTAAGAAGCCTTGTCACAGGCAGAGCTTGTATGTGATGCCTGTACTGATGGGTCCTTGACTTCAGGCAAAAAGTGATCTGCTAAGCCATTGCTCTGATGGTCAGCCTGGGAAACAAGACTCCTAACCTTCATTTATCTACCTGATGTCACTCCTGATGATGCTTCTTTCTTTCAAGACCAGAAGAAACTTGCTACCATGTGAATGTGTGTTCCCGAACATCTCTGTCTCCAAATCTTAAATGTGGGGAGAAGTCTGCCAATCCACAAAAAACATGCTGTGTCAACTCTGATAATGAAGAGGCAACAGCTCCAAACAAAACAAGGCAGTGACAAATTTGTAATGCTGCTATAAACCACTCTGAAATGAAGCATGTCAATGCCATATGTGGAAAACTGAAATATTGCAAACAGGACTCAGGAGCTGGCAGTATTTCACAGTTTTTTATACTCATCCCACATGGAACTGGCTTTATTTCTGGTTGCACGTGCAGGTTTTTACCCCTCAGCCTTGCTGGTGTTTCATGTTGACATCAGCAGGAGCCTTCATCAGATACATTTGTCTTTATACTGATACTTTTTATAGAATTGGGCTGCTTGCCACTCAAGGAAATGGTAGTTTCAGAGGAGTTCAAGTGGTTCCTCAGTATAATTCATTCCCTGAGAAGATTAAGAAAAGCTTAAATCTGGCAGCATGACTGCTTTGCCGGTAAAAAGCAATGGGTATTTCTTACCCAATCTGACAGAAGAAAACTAAGACTCATCTGGGTTTTAATGAAAAACAGAATGTCATGAAACATAATTCCAAACTTTAGCCATCTCCTACAAAGGAGAAGCATCTCAGTGCAACATTTAGATAGCTACCATTATTTGTCTTGTTTAACCCTCGGCGAAACAGAGCGGGACTGTATAAGCATGCAGAAGAGCGGCAGCAATATTTATTTCCTCTGATGAGGAAGCTACGAAATATTCCTTTGCTGAATCACAGTTCAGATGTGTGTGGAGGAGCCTGGGGCGGGAAATATCAGACAATTCATACTTTTGTTTTTCCAACCGGAGTTAAGGCTTTTAGTGAGAGCAGATATACAGTAGCTTCTGAGATCTGCCCTGTCAAAGCTTCCAGAAACTGCTGACCCTTTCATTTGTGCAATGCACATGTTGTGCAAAGCCGTTGTGCAAAGCAGGAGGAGTTGTGCAAAGCAGAAGGAGTTAGGGCACAAATGTCAAGTGCTCCTCTCTTGCGTGCTGTCACTTGCCAACAGAGGAATATCTATATGGCTAAAGGGCAACTGCCTGGTTATCAGTCCATCTAAAGGAGCAGGCTTGTAATAACAGCTGATGTTTTGTAGCTATTACCAATTAAAAATCTGGTTATAAATGCCTGAGAGCTTTAGTAACTAGGTAGCTTCATGATATTGAATGTTTGGTATTTCAGACAATCTGATGCCTCCAGAAATAGATAACGGTATTGAACTTTTACTTGTCCAGATCTTATCAGATGCAGTGAAAGGAAAAAAAAATATTATTCTGTACTATTCCACACTTTTAAGTGCTTTTACTCCTTTTTCGGTTGGAACTGGAAATTTAGTCAGAGGTTTGTCTCTTTTTTTGCTACAGAAGGTGTTCAGCTTTTAAGTACTATGGAAGAAAATGGGTGTATGTTGCGACAGAGCACAGCCTGAGCCTTTCCCCAGTATTTTGAGGAAGCGAGGTAATTGTTTGTTTAGCTGACAATGGAGCTGAGCTCTCCAAAAGCCAAAGTAGCACTTCAGGTGGTAATGGAAACTTAATAAAATTGGTTCTTAACTATTTGTAGGCTGGAAGAAAACAATATGGAAAGAATATTTTCTACTAGAAGGGGACTGAGTTGGTGTTTCAATCTGAGTTTTTGTCTAAGCATCCACAGAAGTTAAACTGGGCAAAGAGTATGAATAAAAACTGTTTAGTGGGTGCCAATAAAACTAGTCACTAAATAAAGACTACTTTCTGCTTCCAGCCAAATCACCAGAGTCAAAACCCTTCCTCCACTTCTGTGGCGGAGGTTGCTGGTTGAAGTCAGTGTGTGTTTTACCCCGATGGCAGCACTTTTGCTGGAACGCATGATAATAAGTTTACCCTACTTGGATTTAGCAGCATAAACCTTCAGTACCCTTCTGTAATCCTGGCTGTGCAGCTTTGCCCTATATGGCTAACTTGGTGGGGTTACTTGAAAAAATGGGAAACTAGTGACTAAATGTAATGTGAACCCCTGAAGGGTGTGCACAGTTTCTCCAGGGTTAACATCTGAGTCCCTTGCAGCACTTTGTTTGAATAGTTTTCTTGGCAGAAGTGACTATCAGTACACCAGGCTTGGAAGTATTGATTTAACCGCAGGACTGTTATCTTGACATTTTTAAAGACCTAGCCTCCTGTCTCACACTCTCTGATCCTCACATAAAGGCACTCTTTCCTGTGAGCCAGCTGAGAACTATGCCCCAGGACTGCTTTGTGGAGGCACATCTCCTCGCTCTGAGCAGGACTAGCCATGTGTTCACGGCCAAGGATTTGCACTTGCTCCACTCTCAGTCTCCAAGGATCTCAACTCAACTTTTTGACTCCTAGTTGCAGATTTGTAGTCTGAGGGAAGGTCAACATGGAAAATACCGTTCTCAAAACCGAAAGCTGCCACGAAAATGTCACTTTGGTGAATAGAAGGAAAGTTTTAAGTAAGTTTTTCTCAATTATCAGTAATAATCTTTGAAGTGCAAAGATGAATGACTAAGGCTTCTACACTCAAAGGTCTCAAAATGATCTGCAGCTCGGAAAATGTATTGAGCCATCTTAAGTGTATTAGATTTCTCACAATCATAGTTTATCAAAAGCAAGACAGAGCCATGCTCTGTTCTGCTTACGTGGTGATTCATTACCACCACCTCTTTGTGTGGGCTTGTACTTGCCAGTATTCCTCCAGAGCAGCTTTCTTTTCTTTTCCCTGCAAAGACTTATTTCTGCACTGGTGTGTATATACCACTGGTGGATAATGTTTAAACATCTGCAGTTGGAGGTTGAGACCCAGCTCTAAGTGCCATATCACAGAACAGAGCCAAGTTCATGCCTGACCTAAGAGTGAAGTTAAGTATTTCTGTTCTGGGAATCGCGGGACCAGGCCATATTCAAGTCTTGATTGCTTCACTGTTTAAAAAAATAAAAAACAGTGCACTAAACTGGGCTGAAGTGGAACTGTGAACAGTTGAGCTATTTAGCTGGAGTGGTTNGTATGGAGCACTACAAACTTCATAATAACTCTGATAACTCATGATTTGTCCTTTCCCTCTGCAGGGGTTGAATTGATGTGCCTGTTCTCTTTCTTGGCATTTAGATAACAGAATCAAACAGTTTGGGGACTGTGCAGGAAAAGAGTAACTTGGCTATTGTACTTTATTTTCAAACTCTGTTGTCTAAGGACTCGTAGATACTGTGAGTTCATGAATACTTAATAGGTAAATGCGATCAAATCTGCATAAGCTCCAGCATCCGCACTAGTGCAAGTAACACTAATGCCATACAGGACAAAGCTGCACCAGAGGTTAGGACCTGGCGTGCAATTTGACTGCCTACGGGTGTAGAGTGGCTGGCAAGCTTCCAGTCTCGTGGGCATCAGTGGCTTCAACCAGTGTGATAGTAAATGTAAGCAAATAAAGTTGTTTGTCCCAAGTTTGCAGTAGTTTGAACTTGTGGCCTGGGAAGAGGAAAAAACCTTTTATTGTCAATTCAGATTGTGTAAGGGAACCTATAAAAACGGACTGGAGGTAAAGTAACATATCAAACTGTCATGATCTGCATTGCAGGAAGGCAGTTGCTGAACACACAGTACTGCTGACTGCCACTGTATCATAGATGGGGTTTTGTTATAGCCCAGGCTCTCTGGATAGGGTTCAAAGAAGCCGCTGAGCTGTGAACAATTCTGGTTAAGGTGACCCTAGCTTTAGAGTTCATAGTTCCAATGTTTAACGTATTTTCATCTCGTTACCCGTCTGTGCAAGCTATGTGGTTTTCTGTACTTGTGCAACATGCTCTGGTGATGCAATTTATCAGTCAAGTACATTAGCTTGCATGACTCTATACAGCCTACGCTGGCTTACATAAATAATAATCCAGAAGCTGCTCATGTATTTGACCTGACTGGCGATGCAGCAGGTGGAGGGGCTGAGGACCCACTGGCTGTTGAATAACTGCTTCATTGCATGAATTTGATAAAACGGAGAAAATATATAGATTCTTGAGTAGTCATTTATGCTTGTGGTAACTGTTGATACCTTGAAGTTGATATATATGATTTCAAGTAATGTTAAATAAGTATTTCCTTATTTGTGTGGTGCAAAAATGTACCTTTTACTTAAAGAGGGAAAGAATATGCACAAGAGCTAGGGAAAGCTGAAGCCTGCTTACCAGTATTTAATACCTGCTGCAGGAGGATGAAGTGTAAAGAAGACAACACTTCCATGTGTAGCTACTCGGCACAGTTCGAGAACCACTTGGTACTGTTCACCACATGGCAAAACTAGGGTAGAAATGTTTGCTGGGAAGCTCTCTGCATGCATGGTGGGAGAGGAGATGCTGTTTGCTACTACCTAAATTTACCTGCTTGCAGTGTCCTCAGCTTTGACTTTTCCCGGTTGATGTGGATATTGCCCTTTAAAAAGGGAAATATGTAAGACAGGGGGGTATGAGTGTGGTGGAGGATGATGACAGCAGACTGGGAAAGGCACATGTTAGATCACTACTGTCCTCTAAAAAGGAGAATAGCTAGGTTACATGCCTTCATAAGGTATTATGGGGACCAACATTGTGCATCGCAGCCACGAGGATGCGAAAGGCTGGGGCAATCACATGTGAGGGTCATTCTGCGAGCATATGTCTTAGCCATGCTCTAAGCAGAGATGGGTTTGTCTCAAACTTTTGCTTTTACAATTCAGCACTTCAAAGTGCAAGAAATGGCAAAGTACATCTTTCCAGTGCAAATCCAGTGCAGGTCAGGTTTAAATGGTAGATTTTCCTTTTTGAACAGTAATTGATTATTTACACTGCAAATTAGTTACTTATTGGAAAAACAGAATGCAGTTTCAATGACGAGGGACTGGAACACATGCCTTTACTGCTCACCCTAAGCAGCATCAAGGGCAGGTGTGCTGCTTGGTAAGAGCATGCTAATAAGCCACTTGAATGACAGAAGAATTATCTAGAAAAATCAGTTTAGGCTTCCATGCAAAAGACATTGGCGGTAAGGAAGGCAGCAGAAAGACAAGGTGTACCTGGAGGAGAAGTGCAGGCAGAAACTCATCTGTGTGAGGACAGCAGACAGGGCCCCAAGCAGCAGAGAGAGATTTCCTGTAACATGGACTTCTGTTCCTGCGATTTAATTTGTTAAATGCAAATTTGCATGCTTCACTGCCAAGAGATCTGGCATTTTTGGACAGGAGGACATGACTATAAAGCAGTTTGAGAGACAGGGGTTAGGAGGCAGGTCAGACCAGGTCATGGGTAAAATCTGAACACAAACTGAGCTTCAGTGGAGGAGAGCTGGAGAAGGAAGAACGACCAACAGGAAATGAAGCTACAACAATAAACCTTATCCTGAAAAATGCCAGATTGTTTTTCATTCCAATAGGAATATCTGTCTTGGTTCTCAGGGTAGGACTCCATTTGGTGGGATAGTAAAGAAAACAACTAGTTCTCTGGGGAAAATGTGACATGCCAGATGTCCAGATGCTGGGTGAAGTGTTACGCTCTTCCTGCTGAAGTCATATTTAAAATACATGAAGTTTAGATTTCTTGAACTAAAGATATGGAATGATGAATGACTCCTACAGACCAGAGATAAACATATGCACTGTGCTCTGCCCATGAAGTCAGCTAGGGCTAGAGCCCAGTCCCCATTGTACCAACACTTCTGCAGCTCTCTCGGCTGGGTTCCAACGCATGTTGTTCACTGTGGTCCAGTTTCTACAACTTTCTCCACTGATGTGATGTGATGGAAAGAACAGAGTCCGCTTCACACAAAGGCGAATCATACACCAGCTGGGAACTATCCATATCTGCACTGAGAAAGAAAATACTTGCTGGAGAAGAGGAGTCATGAAACTGAAGAAGAAGGAGAGAGCTGCTTGTAGTTCCCAGTGCTCCCTTGAGACCAAGGTTTACTTGCTTCATCTCTTGATGTAGCAGGCCTTGCAGCCTGTGGTTTCCTTGGACTGATATTGGTGGAACATATGCTTTTTTGGAGAATAATAGTTATGTATTAGCCTGTGTATAATAATTACAGCTCACTGAATTTTAACAGTCTCATCAGCTGGAGCATGAAGCCCTTAAACTGCACATTCCCCTTGTAAAAACTTTGTTCAGAAGTGACCTTGTTGCCTCGGTTACAGCAGACAAACACAAGATTCAGCAGTAATGGTTTATGGCACATCAGAGGTTTTGGATGCTGCCTGGCTCAGTAACAGATTTATTCAGGGTACTAAGACAAAAAGTATCTCATCATAGACATTGATGGCCAGCCACTGATGCTCTTTCCATGTGTTCTGAGGATTGGGTTTGAGTGAATTTAATAATAATTAGGAAAAATAATATATACTTACACCTATGGTATGACAACTAGCTTATGGTTCTTTTGAAAGAGTGGAAGAAACTGTTCTCTTTTTCAAATCCTGCTCAAGATTTAAAGGCGCTGGCAGTTAGGTTTGACTTGAGAAGGTCATTGTACTTCCTGGTGGGTGGCAATCTTTTTGTCTCAGAAGGATTATCTGGAGGAGAAGGGGAGATGGGACAAGCCTCCATTACCCATTTGGTTGTTGTCAGCAAAGTAACATGAGGAAATCTGAGCTGACAAATGATTTCATTAGCTAGGCTTTAGAAGGAAGGCTGCTTGGTTTGTTACGCCAGCTATCTATATATTAGAAATATAAAACATCATGTGACAGTATTCTTACAGAAATTTGAGTAATTTCTTTTTGCTTGCCAGTCTTCTTTGGTGACTTTATAGCCTTTGCAGTTGCCGAGTGCCATTGGGAGGATTAAGTCATGATTTGCCAATCTTTGGCACAAACTAAAATGTATGCAAAGGCTTTTGGGTCTGAGACTTACAGGATATCGTGCCAGGACATGCCAAAGAAGCTCTAGGAAGATGGAAATGCTTGTGGTTTTATTAAGAAATGTAAGGAATGTGGAGTATTTCACTTCAATAAATGTCATCTCTAGCTTCCAGCTCACTACTGCTCAGACAATTTCCTCTTACTTGAGCAGAAGTCCGGAAGGATAACAAGCAAGCTAGAAAATGTTGGCTGTGATCCTCTGTCATGAAATGGAGGAAAAGAACTTATTGACATTTTTTACTTCCAGTAATTCCATCACCTTTGAGATATTGATGCAGGAGTAGAAATCTGGTTAGTGGTAGAAAATAAGGGCGCCTTAGCCTTTCAGAGGCCAAAGTTCATGCTGAATAAGAAGGTAGCACATGTAGCCACAGGGTGCTTACTACGCAAAAGATCAACAGCAAAATATACAGAAAAGGGTCAAAGCTCTGCAAATGCAATTCATAAGCAACTTCAGCAGAAGAGCTGGGGCCAACATGGTTGGAGGAGTCAGGAATGGTGTAGAGGGAAGAAGGAAAGAGGCAGAGGAATACCACTGAAGTGTCAGATAAGCTGAGCTCCTTCCCCATTGATATTTGCAGCCACAATAATGAGTACTTTGTCCTGAAAGAGTTGTGTCAACCCAAAAGATATTTCCCTAGGTCAGCATGTCCTTCCTCAGCTGCTCACTGGAAAGTTTTCTGTATTGTCATCCATCACCAGAATTAAGTCCTCTCATCTGTTCCCACTGCTTACCTATTGATGGCTTTTGCTGGCAGAGCCAAATATCTGCTGTATGCTTACATGGCTGGTGAATGGGGACTTGCCTCCGTAGTCACCACATGTTGCAGTAGTAGCTGCCTGGTGTGAATGCTTGGGGTTTTGGCCTTCATTGCAGTCAACTGGAATTTGCAGCTCTGTGGCCAAACAGTACCCAGACAGTGAAGGGCATTTTAATACCAAATCCACGAACAAATCAATTTACTGCAGTAATCTACTTAGGGGGCCCATCTGGTAGCTGCTAATTTACAGACTGGGCCATCTGCCACTATTACAAGCTGGGAAGACTAGAAAAGTTACCCAACATAGCCAACACTTTAGCTTTGTTTTCATTTTTTTTCTCAATGCTGCCTTTTGTTTCACTGCTAACTGACAGCCACGACAGTGGTTTTGGTTCTGAAACCTAGATTTCTCAAACCTTGGATAATCTTGTGCGGCTGAGAGATGCTGCTGCTGTGACTCAGCAGTTGTCCCTGGGTATGTTTATGCAGCATTCAGGCTGCTGACAGCAGGATGGTTTGGGAAGCTGTGTTTCTACCCAGTGCCTGCATATTTTAGCTCGGTGTCACAGGATATGTGGAAAACATATTTTAAATGTGTGTTATTAAAGCCTTACTCCTCTGGAGTTGCAGAATGCCTTCTGCTTTAATGGAAACAAAGAGATAAGACTGTGTGACATGGACAGCAAATCTGTTAAGAGCTGCAGATTTGTTGTCTGAGTTGTTTCTGAACATGTGTGGGGAGTGAGAGATGAAGGTAGATTGCAAATTCTTCAGTAAGCATCAGCTCCAAAGAGTGACGTTTCCACAGTCCTTGCAAAATGTGCCATGTCAGTGCGGGGTCAATCGAGTACTGCTGGTGCTCAGAAGGCTGTGGCAACCTTAGAGCACAGCTGCCCACATCTGGAATAAGACATGTCCCCTGGCTCCATGGCATGCTGCCATTGCGTTCCTCAAGGTGGGCAACACTTGCCGGTGTCTTCCTTCACATGAGAATGCAAACCAGCCACCAGCTTAGCTGTAAGAGTATTAGTACTTCGTTGATGTTGTGTCTGTGCAATTTGAATGCTTAGTTAAGGCCAATTTAATTTCTTCTCTTACTGTGTGATATCTCCATGAATGCTCATCTGCTCTAGCTGGACACTCTCTCCTGGATGAGTGAGCTAATGGTTGGTTTTGTTCAAGGTTTATGTGACAAGGTCTTGTCATCTGCTCTTGGCAGATGCCAGCTCTCACAGTGCTTATAACACGGATACAATTTTCTGTTTGAAGATTATGTGGTGAAGCTGAGCTAAATGTCTTACTAGAGTAGAAAATTCCAACTAGGGAAAGCCTTTGTCTGAGTACAGTTTTCCTTTGAGAATATATTTAGGTGCCCTTCAAAAAGACTTGGAATTTAATCCATGCTTGTTTTATGCTAACTGGATAATGTTTTAGGCTCTAGCAACCTAAGCGGTAGAAGTGGTGCCATATAGGATTTACATATTCCTCAACTGTTAGCTGCACAGGTGGTGAAAACTGAATCAGTGCCATAGACCCAACACAGATCTTCTGAAGGTTTGACCCTGAGAACTCCTTTGGTCTTCCCTGGATTAAGAAGGCAGGTCATCCTAAGAGGGGAAAAATTCAGCAACAACAAAGCCCTGCAAAACCAGCTATTTTTTTTGTTGACAAGGCAAAGACCCAAAGCCTTTCCTTACTTCATGAGAGTAATGGTATTCTGCCTACTGGCACAAAGGCTTTCTACTGGAAGTTTGGGGCTGCAATTTCTTTTTCATCTGAGCATGCTTTTCTTCACTTACTGTGATTCAATACATTATCCTCAGGCGGCACATTAATTGAATTCTCTATCAGACTCTGCTTTAAGAACTGGGAGGGCCCAGAGGAGAGATTACCAGTAGGGGTCCTGTGGCTAATGTGATTAAAAATTGTTTGGCTGCGGAAGAGAGAATGTTGTTGTTCTCCAATGTATTTCTATGCAAAGAGATAACACTGATGCTGACTACAGAAGCCACAGGTCATACATGTTTAATCTGAACAGCTATAAAAAGAAACTTGCAGTGGGGCTTCTCATTGGGAATTTAATAAATAAAAGTTATTACCATAGCTCAGTATAATCCCAAGCAGATCTATCCATGTACTCTTCTAGGAACCCAAGCTATCAAAAAATTAAGCTAGGAAGTTGTTGTGTTAAGAGCAGATTAGAACTGAAAAGCAGAATTATCTTTTTCTATGATAGAATTTGGGTGCTGAGCACTGATCTGTTTTGTCCTCATAAAGCTCATACGTCAATGCTGCTAGACTGTTTTAGAGCTGGGGACTAGAGGCTCAGATGAAATAATCAGTCCAAGGTTACCCTAGGTCTCTTTGCAATGGTTAAGGTGGGAACTACGCTCATTAAGATCTCATTATCTCTTGGTACTTCCCTGCTGGAGTACTAATGAATGTGAAGGTTCTTTTGTGGGATTGGAAAGATCCTTCAGGTGCAGCTATTTGGGTTAACACAGCTGTGAAGACACAGGCTCTGCCCCAGCTGTGTCTCATTTCTCACAAGTCTATAAATGAGCCTGAAATGTTGCATGCTCCCCTAATAGCGGTGAGAAAAAAGGAGGAAGAAGCTTCAGGTTCTGAAACCTAGACCTGGCTTTCTGGTGTCCTGGTCTACCTCCTGTGCTACACAGGAGTTTGAGGATGCGTTTCATGTGCCTGATGTCCTAGGGTGCTTCCGGAGGTTGTCCTCCCCTGCCCTGGCCAGATGCCGGGCTCCCTGGGTCTCTGTGCTGTTGGGAGAGCTGAAGAGCTACAGAATAGTGTGATGATCCACTGACCCTGCTTGAAGATGCTTTAATATTGCTGATTTAGACCTGAATGTGAAGACAGGAACGCAGGTATGCATCCCACTATAAGCCTGAATGCTGTCAGAAAACAAAATGCCTTTTAGGGGTTTAACCTGTTTTATTGAAGTCTGCAGTTTGTTTTTGCCTGCTTTGGCCAGGAATGCAATCCTGGGAGAGGCACTACATCTTCTGCAGTGTTTGAACCTGAGGAAATTGGCCACAGAACCAGGAGCTATGATTTCCTCCTCCTGTGACTCTACAGCTTTTCCACCTCTCTGGTTGTGTGCTAGGGGTATGGCATTGCTGAAATGATGAACACCTGCTGCAAAGAATTCTCCGCTATTAAATCAGTGCACTGAGGCAAAGAGTTGGATGTAGAAGCTATAGTAGATTTTCTATCTCTGAAAGGAGGTTGAATAGCTGCCTAGGGCTTCTAGCTTTTCAATGTGCATAATTTGGAAGTGGTGATAGGGGCTTCAGCCTCATTTGTGTGGATTCTGCTGACATTCTGCAAGGAGGAAGGACCAACACAAGATCCTTACATTTCTTACTCTGGAAAATACTCTACAGACAATATAAGTTCCTTTGTTTTTTGAATAAGTTAATCACTGACTTATTTTTGTGGTTATTGCTTTCCTTATTGTAAGTTTCTTTGCTCAGTAAAATTTTGGGTGTGTCTTTAACCTATATTTTTCACCTATCATTTCAGAGCTTTGTTTCCCTGTTTATGGAAGGAGTAGCCTTGCTATCTGTAATGTGTCCTGAAAAGTCTTGAGCAGAGAAATATGAACGCTATGCAAGTGCAACTTTCAGCTTCTGAACTGCAGGGAGTTTTACACAGTGAGGGGAAAGATCCTTGCGAGAGGTGAAATGTACCTTGAAAATCTGCTTAAGAAAACAAGTGATTTCCTCATGCTGAGTCTAGGCCCCTCTGTTTTTTGAGAATTATTGCTGCCTGTCTGTCACTACCACTGTGTGTTTCAGCTTGTAAAATAATCATGTAGAAACTCAAGGGATTGGTAGTGTAACAATCTAGCAAGTTTTAATAACATGTTGTCTGTTGTCTTTGAGTTGGCCATTGGTTTCTCACTTTGTTGGTTCCTCTGATGCAGACAAGAGGAAAGTGCCAGCTGGCAGTGCTTGGCCTTTGAGTACCTGGAATGTGCCATTAGCGTTTTCCGTTTTCTTGCCTTAGGAAATAGGTTTAAGGTAGTCTAACAAAGAATTCTGGGATCTTCCTGAGGCCAAAAACTTGGTTGGACTTCAGCTGCTGTGAATAAAATGGACATCTTGGAGGCAAGAATGTGTACAGTGGGTAATGGATAATCCCTCTGGTAAACAAACGGATGCGATTGGAGTACTAGACACAGACCCAGGTGAGAAGTGCTTTGTCTGTTCAAAGGCTGGATTAGTGGCAAAATGCTGTGCTTCGTTTAAGATGAAGCAAGGGAGAATTTGAGAGTCAACTGGGTATGAAAAAGGAAGCTGGTGTGACACTCGGGGTGGTACATAGGGTGAGAAAATCTGTAGTCACTTCATATCTTCATGTGTTTGCACCGGCTTCAAATGCCACCATGAGAGGTAGGGCATTACGCATTGGCAATTGCTTGTTTTCTCTGAGCTGCACAGTTTGAGATGTTTGGTGTGCCTGTCTGGAGGCTGTGGTATTGTTCTGCTGTTACTGCTGCCTGTAGTAGAGCTGGGCAGGAATGAGCAGGGAACAGGGCTCAGCTGAAGAGAGCCAGGTTGCGAAGCTGTCACTACATCTGTCAGATAATCTATTTTGAAATCTGTTATGACATAGCTTTCCCAGACTCCTAAATACAGCTGTCTCTTGGGGGTGCCAAGCCTTTGTTTTTCAGAGGCTATGAGCAATGAGCTCTTAACTGCAGTTATGTTTGGAGATTGGAGCACACTTCCCCCAAGCTTAGTACAAAAATGTCATACATAGCAAAATGACTTATTTTAGGGTTAGTGTAAATCTTGAAATGAAATAGTTCAACATAATCAAGCAATGCGATGCTTTAATAAAGCTGCCAAGAAAGCAGCAAGGACTGTAGCTGTGTTCATTATTGCATGGAATAAATCTTTCAAGCTCTGTGCAGAAACAGGGGCAGAACAGCAGGCAAGATGACTGTCCTATTTCTAGGCTAAACAACCTATCAACACTTTAAGACTGGCTACTGCTTGCAGCGTGAGAAAAGGTGGTCTTTCCATCCTTTCCCAGCAAAATAACACTGTCGTGCCCCTAAATGGACAATTTTAGCTCTAGTGTATTTGAGCACAGGTAGTATGAATTTGAGTGGGAGTCTGTGTATAGAGGTTTTACCTGGTCCTTGATGAATAATACATCCTTGTTGGGGGCATTCATTTGACACTTTGCCCATTTTCTGTAATATAATTCCCCTCATTCCCCCTCTTGCCAGGGCTTCCTACAGAAGCTTTCTGTGAAGGCAAGCCTCTGGCTGGTGTTGCTCTGAGACAGCTCATCATCCCCTATCTGAAAAGGGATGTGATTTTATACCATGACATCTTCAAGAGTTTTGAGCCTAGAGATGTCTATGCTTGTGGCCTCTTTAGATGAGTGAGATTGTGGATGATGGCATCTGTCCCTTTCACAAGGCTGGCTTATGCAGATGCTTTGTAGAAATGGAGGTGTTTGTGCTGTGCATAATGGTGTGTAAGAGAAGGTAAATCCCTGCTCCAGAGAGGAGCAATGGTGTGAAAGGACTTGCCTTGAGTGAAGGAGGCGGCAGAGGACAGCTGGCCCCAGAACCAGCTCTGGGGAAAAAAAGTCTGCTTTAGAGCAGATGGGAGAGGACATTTGCTGCAAAACTGTCTGGCTGGTTCCCAGGCCATCAGCTGTTAAGGCATGCACGGGTCTGTGCGCTTGTGATCCGAATATCTGCTTGCACTGGATCAAGCAGCCTGGGGAAGTGCCATGGCAGAACCCTGGGGTGTGGGGCCCAGATGCAGTGAGCACTTCAGTTCGGCATGGGAAGAGCTGCCTCTTGGCAGGGGCAGCAAGGTGCAGCCTGTGTCTAGACTTGCACCCAGACATGAGCAGCTGTGGGCAGTACGAAGGGATGGAGTGTGCCTGGGGTCCGTAAGATTTGAGTGAGTTGGTTCAGGTGCTTAGACACTGCATTTTGCATGCTGTGAGATTTTTTAGATAGCATGAGAGCCTCTCTACAGGTTCCTCTGTTCTGCTGCTCCATGTGATAGCCCTGATAAAATCAGTGTTAGTTTCTGAGATGCAATTAATCATTTGGGTTTATGATGCTTATGTGAGAGCTGGGAAGAGGTATCATCTTTGGCAGACTGGTATTGTCAGGCCTTTGGCTTGGTCGCACACTAGAAGGGGAAGCATCTGGCAGTAGGAAAGAAAATCACTTTTTTCTGTATAATGAATGTGATTATTTCTTCATAATTTAACTTTTGTTTAGCTTGGGGTTTTCTGATGCAATATTCGTCCAATATTTGTATTCTTACACTTTTCCTAGAGAACTTTGAAGTGTGGTTTAAAACCAAATCTGATTTTATTTTTTTTCCTCTCGACTGTCAGTCAGTTGACTAAATTTTGTTGACTACATGATGAATGCCTTTAATTTCAATTCTCAATAAAAAGTGATATTTCTTTATGCGCTGTCTCTGTTCAGCTTTTGAAAAAGAGCTTAGTGAGCTCTGCTGACTCCAGGTGTGCACCGACTTGTGTAAGAATGCAGCACTTGACTATGGTCAAGGCTACTGGTCAGGACTTGTAAGCTAAGACTTATGAAATAAAACACAACCAAAACCTCTGGAAGTACTGGATGGTGTCCTCTGCATTAAGCAATTATGGAATTTGCAGTTAAGTCAGGTGGTAAGTTTGCTTGCTGTGGCACCTGGCATATATCCATTATTGCTTAACTAAAGAGCTGTGAACCAGCCACAGATAGCATCTGGAAACAAACAGGAGTGGAAAAGGATCTGTCCTTCAGACACATCAAATCTTCATTTTTCATTTTTCAAACAAGGGTGTATTAGTGGCCAGTATCTTTTTCTGAACCATAGCTGTTTCATCAGAATCCATTTTACAAACAGAGTTAGTGTGCAACATCATCTCTGCAGTTGTCTGCACACAAGTGTCCAAAGCTGAACCAGATGCTGCTCAAGGCAAGCTGATTTATCTGTTTCCCCCAGCTCTTCAGGGAGGTATGTATCTGAGCTCTGAGAAATGCACATCAAAAGCTGCAGATAATCGGCATTCCGGTCCAGTGAGCAGATAAACTCCATGTTATTGGCATTTCCAGTCAGAGAAGCTAGGTGAGGGTTTGGGTGGGATTTGCAAGCTGTTCCCCAGTCAGTGCATGAAGGAGATGTGGGCTGCAGAGCTGTCTCCTGAATGAACTAGAATCCAGCCCTGGTCCTAGCTCAGGGTGTTTGTGACAACTGATGGGACAGTGTCACTATATGGGTTTTGCCTAATTTCACAGACATCCTCAGTCTGAATCACAGTATTATTTAGGTTGAAAGGGATAATCTAGTCCAAACCCCCTGCTGAAGCAGGGTCACTGAGAGCAGGTTGCCCAGGGCTGTGTCCAGTTAGGGTTTGAATGTCCCCACAGGTGGAGACCCCACAACCTCTCTGGGCAGCCTGTTCCAGTATCTGACCACTCCTGGGATTAAAAAGTGTTTTCTTGTGTTCAGATGGAATTTCATGTGTTGGAGTTTGTGCCCATTGCCTCTTGTCCCATTAGTGGGCACTAATGAGCCTGCTTCCTTCTTCATTCCCTCCCATCAGGTCTTTAGACACATTGATACGATTGGCCCCGAGCTCCAGGCTGAACAGTCCCAGCTCTCTCAGCCTCTCATCATACAAGGTTATTTGGTGCATGTGTAAAGCTAGACTTCTTGTATCAGAAAAGAAATACAGGTAACGGAAAGGAGGAAAAAACAATACAGAATTTAGGTTTTGAGTGATGTGTGTTCCAGTGACAGGCTGTAGAGGGGCAAAATGCATTTGTTTTATGAAGAAGTACCTAGGTGAAGGACAGTAGGCGAGATGAGTGCTGGATGAATAAATGGCCACAAGGAATTGTAAAATCACATACTGGGGAGGGTGAGAACTTGTTCTGGCTAAATAAATGGGTGGAAAAGACTATATGTCCAAAACCGTAAACTCCAAGATTGCTTTTTTTAGATTTGCTACTCCTATTTTTTCCAGTGGGTTCTTTTGACTCTAGTGATCTGGAGATGTGAGGTGGTGTAGACGCATAAGACCTGGCAGACAACCTTTCTGTGCAGTGCAGAGATGCAGTTCATGAGACTAGCAGCCAGGTCGTTAGGGAACGAAGGACTTCACCTGACAGTTTGCCACAATGGGCCTGTGACCAAACTCCGGTATATAGCACCTGAGAACCCACAAACCTGAGAAAAGCAGAGATTAGGTTTTAAAAAAACAGTGGGGGTGTGAGTACCTCTGGGTTTTCCCCCATCAAAACTGTATCTGTGATGGCACTCTCAAAACTCTACTTCTATAGTCGTCATTCTCCACCAGCTAATAACGTCACTAACTCAACCCTTTAGATAATCCTGTGTTCCTGGGAAGCCACACTCTGAAACGTTCTCTGAAGAGGCTGAGTACCAGCAGCTCCTGCTCATGTTAAACATACACTTGGTAATGAATGTAGTCATGCTTCAGGAAGGCATCGCAGCAAGGGTGAGCAGCAAAGGTCTCCCTTGCTCATAAGTTCACTTCATGTGTGGTCACTGAACAGCATGATTGTGCTGATCCTGCGAAGAAGAGGCAGATGGCCCTTGGGATGTGCCTTCCTGGTATCTAAGCCCAGCATTACAAACTAGCCAGCCTTCCCTGTTTTATCTTTGTGCTCCCCAAACCAAGGGTGCAAAAATCACTCCAGGTGAGGTTGCTGTGAGGGTTCTGTTTGCAGATGTGATATCCTCCAGGAAGCTGTAAGCCTCATCATTGCGATGACAGTAGCACCCGTAGCGTTTTTTGCTTGTGCCACTCATCCAATATGCTCTCAGCAGTGCCTTTCAGGCTTTCCTAGAGGAAAGGGTTACATGCCCAAATAAACTATCAAGATCAATGGATGATCATCAACATTTTTTTATGCAGGGAACAGAAACTTTACTTGCCGAAGCTGCCTTCTTCCCTCAGTGTAACCCGTGCGTGATGTCTGGAGCATTGTTGTGAACTGATGTCCCTCAAGGCTTTAATTTCTCTTTAGCGACTATGTTGTGACATTGCTGTCCAGTGACAAGTGGTGTACTTTCCTTTGAAAAAGTGGCTTCTGATGAAATCTTTAGAGTCCTGTGTTGACAAGCAGGTTTGATTTTTTTATTTCCCTTTGTTGACTACCAAATGGCACAAGGAAACACAGAGGCAAAGCATGATAAAACAGTAATGATCTGCAGTACCACTGAAGCAGTACGAGCGAATGATGTTACTACAGTGCTCCCTCCACAGCCAACACCGTTGTGCTGAGATTATGAACTGTAAATCCAATAAGATCAACACAGGTTACTATCAGTGCAGTGTAAATCACACTCGGATGGAGGAGCGGAGCTGAAATCGCACCATGTTAGCTGTCGGGAGGGTGTACGTGCGTTGCAGACCGTTCAGGAGGCTGTTGCGAGCGAAGCTGTCGGTGCTGTCTGACATGCCTCTCCCCTGCTGCAGACCTGCGTACCATCTGCAAGCGAGTAGGTGCGTGTGGGGTGGCAGGTCCAAGCAGGAGCACCTTGCGTGTGGCTTTAAGTACAGCAGGGAAAAGTGTGGTGAGACCTTAATGGGCTGAGGACTTTGGCTTAAATTCCTCTTGCTGTTATGCGCCCTAGCAAGTGCTTGTTAACTGTGTTACACAGGAGCTGGCGTGGTTTATGTATTTACAGCTTCTGATCATGTTTCAGATGAAGAGCTTTAACAACAGAGTCCACTATCTCAAAACTGCCATTTGAAAGCAGTGTTATATTTAGCTGTTTTTTATTACTAGCAACTTCAGCAGCTGAAATTGGACCTTGGGGCTTCAAAGCAGCTGCTGGTTAAGGAAGCATTGCTGGAATAAAAGCTCCCTGCTCTGCTACCCTCCCCCTGCTTTTCTGCACTGCCAGCTGTGTCAGCCCAGCAGCAAGGAAGGGAAGTTGGCCTTGAAGTGAATCTAAAGAGGAAAGAGAGTGAGAAGAGGAGAGGTGGAGTTAGCCGGCTAAGCGCAATAGCAGCCCGCAGCGTGGGAAGATGAGAAAGCAGAAGCAAAGAGACTGCTGCTTGAATCTCTGTGTGGGTGAGCTCTGCGGAGCAAGGGCTGAATAGAGGGGAGGACCAAGGAGTTTAAAGACTGAACACACTCAGTGAAAAGGCAGGGATTACACTCCTTTTTCTTTCTGGAATAACAATCAAAGGAAAAAGATAAGGGGACAAGGAGGAAGTGAGCGAAATCAGCACCAAATTCCAGTTAAAACATGAGCCTTTAACAAACAAGGGACTGTGAAACGGGAGGACACCCTGAAATCTTGTTGGTGTAATGCAGGACGCAAAGAAAAATAAACAGGCATGTGAGAAAACTGTAGGCATGATACTCCTATTTCACTGCCACATTCTTATTTTGGTTGTGTAACTCTGTTCTAAGCTGTCACTGGCAATACTTGTTTTAATCCTTAGTGTAGCCTGAGTGTTATGGTCTTTCAGAGTATGACATCAACCGACAAATACAATTTCTTTTTTTCTTTAACTCTGCTATAAAATGAGACTAGCAGAAACCCGGACACAATAGGATGACATTTACCTTCTGTAGCACTGCTGGCTTCAATAGAAAACAGCATGGCTTTAAGCCAAGTCTAACACATTCAAACTGAATTCCACAGATTTTAGGTAGCTTGAGGTAAATAAATCAGACCCAGCTCGTAAATGGACTGAATAAAAGTAGTCCATCTCAAAGATCTTTGAACTGCTACAAGTGACTTGACTGCAGCTTTGAAGGCTTGGAGGGAGTTGAAAGTATGTACGTAAGTAAACAAAATCAGGGTAAAACCTTGTTTATACCTTCTAGGGCAGTGCAATAGCTAGTCTGCAGTCCCATTTTGTCAGAAGTGCTGCTGCTACATATGCACTCGGTCCCCTCAATCGCTAATGGCTCTCACCTTTCACTAAGGGAGTATTGCCCCCCTCCTTGCTTTCGAAACTAGAAGAAGATAGAGCACAGAAGTGGCTTGCTCAGCTTTTCCACGGTGGTTGAAGTAGGTACTTGATGTGGGGTCCTGTGCCCCAGCCAGCACCTTACCACAAAGACATGGCTTTTATCTGAGATCTGCAAGGCTGGCAACAGGGTTGGGGTTGAGTGGTGGGTTGAAGAGAGGGTGGTCAGAGGGACAGGGCTGTTATCTTGCTGTGCTGCAGAGCAGCTGGGAGTGCAGCCCCTCCAGTCCAGCCGTATCTACCCTTGGTTACCGAACCCGCAACTGTTCTGGTAGTCCTGGGTAACTGCAGCGCTTTGCCAAAGGAAAGAAAGGGTAAGCAATGGTAACAGACCAGTGACTCACTAGAAAAAACACAAAACTTTCTTCTAAGGATTTTCAGAATTTAGTGTGCCTCTAAATTATTTTGTTCTGCCAGCAAAGTACTGCCAAGCTGTTAACAGGAAAGGGCCAAACCTCTCTGTTCCTGTTTTCCTCATTTTTACTGAGGAGTGGAGAAAGACGAGGTTGGTGTTTGGAAGTCAAAAGTACTGGGCTCTTAAACTAAATGGTGTTTGTGAAGTTGCTGAGTGTCACATGCTTCTGCAGGAATGGTCCTGGCTTTTCAGCTGTCTCCCAGTCTACTAATGATCTGCTGGTAAGACCTGAGCCAGGGTGCAAGAGCTGGTCCTGGGAGCTTCCTTCCAGACCTGTGAAGTGGCAGCTGGAGAACAGTGAGGATTGCATGTATGGGGCTCGGCATGATCAAAATGACAATGCTGTTCCTTAGTCTAGCTGCAGCTTGATACTTTTCGCTTTTTTGACAATGAGCTCTGCTTTCAGAAGAACTTGCTGTTGACGATGATTTCTCTGTTTGGGTGGGTGGCAGACACAATGAGCCCACACATACTACTCTCTTCTTGCCTCTCGGAGCCCGTGTATAGTAGGTCTCTAGGAGTATAGCAACTCAGCTACAGGAGCAGCTTTCAACCTACTGAAATTGTAGGTTTAGGTTGAATGTGGCTGGCTTAAAAGCAGAACAGCTTTCTGCTTTGTCTTCTGGCAGAATGCCAGGCTCCCCCAGCTTCCTGCTGTGGTTGTGGTGGCTTTCCGAACGATAGAATAAATCCACTTTTTTGCCTTCCTAACTCTCCTTTGAGGGACTCATTAAAACCCTGCATTGTGAAAGACAAATTAGAAGCCTTAAAATGCCCCCATAAGAGTATCAAAGTGTGACGTGAGAGAAAAAACCCAAAAATTCGATTATGTAGATTAATCTGACCTTTTTGTACAGAAGAGGCTGTATATGACATGTTCTTTGCTGAAATCTGTACTGTGACCCCCTCTTTCACTCCTTTTTCAGTTTAGTATGCAATGAATGTCTCTTTGGCCTAACATGCATGCAAAAACTTTTGGAGGCCAGATGAGAATTCAAAGTGGCTCTTCAAGTTGCAAGGGCCTGAAACAAATGGGATTAACTGATTATTTTTTTTAGACAACAGAGTATCCTTGCTAGCAAAGAGGTATCAAATGGGAAATAGGGAATAATTCAGCTTGATTGAGGATTCGGGAGTCAGTGGAACATCTGGATTGGATGTTCTTGATGTTTCCTGTGGCTTTATTTCAATGATGCCATAAAAAGCAAATAAGAATAAGCTGGGTGGAGCAGGCAGGTGATAATGGATATTAGCAGGCTTAGCTGATTTAAAAAAAAATAAACTACATCACAACTGAAGCTTTATGGGAGATGGACCAAGGCTGTGGATACAGACCACCAAAACATTATTTTTGCAGTGGTCCTGCTAATACTGGACAGGACAGTGAAGTGCTGCCTCTTCTAGAGGCATCAGTGGCAAGGAGGTACATTTTATGCTGTAGAATTTGAAATTTTATGCCATCCGGTGACTTGCAGTTGAGACTGGGGCTTGAGTTTACTTGCCCACAAGGTCTCAGAGCAGATAATGAGAGTGAGAAGGTGAAGAGGTGATTCTCAGGCAGGGTTTTGCAGCCTTTGAGTTGAATTTTCATAAAGAATCAGCAATGTGAATGGACACAAAATTTAGGATGCAATAATAATGTTTAGTGATGTTAGCTGATAATAGTGATGAAAACAACTAGTGTTTGATAGCTTATTGCCTAAGACAGCCTGAGCAAGGGTAAATCCAGGTTCGTACATCTGTGCTTTGCTGTAGTTTTTCTTAGGGAGGATCCTGGAAGCTGTACACTTTCAGAGGGAGTAAAGGATTGATATACAATGCTTCCTCTAGTTCACCTTGTTTGTGAAAAAATGGCTTTCCAGGAACATATGAAAACAGCAGCCAGCCAGCCCTCTCCAGCTGTAACAGCACATGGCTGTAAGATCAGCTTTGAAGTTCACCAGGTGCTGCAGCTTCCTAAAGAGGTTAAAATGGTTCTGTGATAGAAGTGACCTGAGGAGTCGGGCTCACTGCTATGTTCTGCCAGTGCTAGACTGGTGCTTGGAATCCTGAAATTCTTCAGTGCCTCTGATGCCAATGTGGGAGAGCTCAGCTGTGGTTCCCAGGCCATTTTTGTGTCCCCAGCCAACAGATCCTTGCAGCTTGAGCTGTGCCTGTGTAAACCCCATCTTTGGCTCCAGGGGCTACTCTTGAGTGGTAGCGAGCACTGCACACCCTTTCCTATGCCTTCCCTGATATTTAACTGCTGGTGGGTTAAATATGGTATTGGTGGCTGTTCACCTTGTCTGTGGTTTACTTTTTGGGCACTTTTATTTGCTAAAGTTCTACCAAGGTGTACATAAATTTAGCAAGCTATAGCTCACCTTTGCAGGCTTTGCTTCAGTTGTAAAATTGCATTTACTCTGCAGCTGTCCCAGGCTGAACAATTTCTTCAGAAATGCGGCGCGAGTCCTGCTTTTGGCTGAAGTCTGTGTTAGTCTGTTATAGAAATCAGGCAGCTGCCCAATGGTCTGCCAAGGGCAAAATCTACTTCTTGCCACTAAAGCTTTTAACAAATGGGATCGGTAGGTAAGTCCATGACCACCTGGGCCCCCACTGCTTCAAACACTGTGCAGCAGGATTTGTGTGGACATCAAAATCCGGAACGAGTTCAGTTTCCCCTGAACTAGTCTGCTGTTTTTGAAGTGACCTACTTGAAAATACAGCCAGTAATGTAATTATCAGGAAACAACTCACCTTCTGTTGCTTAATTATATTTTCCATGTATACTTAGTCCATTTTAAAGAAGCTGTGTTGGATGGCACACTGGGTTTCCCCTTAATTACTGTTGTGTGGTAATTGCCATGTAATTACACTGTTATGAATATAATGTGTATGTGTTATTGTGAGGCAGTGATTTATGGAATGTAAGGATATTTAAAAAGTGTTATAGATGTTCTTCACACAGGATTGTTAAGCCTTTTAATGACAGCGGTCTTTCACTGCTATCCAGTGTTTTAATTTTCGCATGTTTTAAGGTCTCATGTAATAATACTACTTCATCATTCAGTCAATATTCTGGAAATCACACTGGATGATTATGGTGAGGTGTCTAATGATCTTCGTCATGCTTGCAAAATAAAAAATTTGCTACTGCAGAAATAAATCAAGAATACTAATAAACAGGTTGAAGGACTTCTAGTAGGAATATTTTGATAATGATGTGTACTTCAAGGTACTTAGTGTGTGTTCATTAAAAATGTACTGGTTAGTAATCCCATGGCTGAAAGGGTATAGGTTCAATTAAATGTTAGTGCCTCACCTGTGCACACAGGAGTAGTGACTATGTAATCCTTTCCTTCTGTTAGCTTACGTGATAACTTTACCAGGGCACTACTGAAAATTAATTTTACCCTAAAAGGACAAAGTACCTCTGGGGATTACCTTTGTATGAATCGCTTTCATAAATAGATTGTGACCCAGAAGGGGCAACAGAAAAGATATTGAATCCTTTGCTGTAAAAAAATACATGTGGCTTTATAGCACTGGGAACTGTTATGAGCAGAGATGAGGTAGATTAAAAGCGAGTAACCATTGAGTGTGCAGAGCAGTGTAGCATCCAGTTACTTACAGATAGATACTTGGAAGCATAATTTGTGCGTTGCTAACTCTAATCATGGTTCAAGATTCAAAGAAGCTGTTTGTGGTGGGTTTTTTTGCTCCCAGATGTTTACTCATTAATTACTATGTGACCCCCCTGCAGTTAACATGCTTTGCACATCTGCCCTATTTTACTGTGTTTCTGGTGACGGGATCACCTGTTTTCCTTTGTACTTAATTCTTCAGTGTCACTTTGGCAGGATGTCACTTGGTGCAGATGTGGAGCCAGGTGTGATCCTTATTTCAGCTTGTGCAGTTACATACTGTTGTCTCTTGTTTGCTGATACATTAATATGGACTCATGCTGCAGTCCTGTACCCCCCTCTGCCTGGGAGAAGAAAGAATATGCGTGGTCCAGCTGTGGCAAGAAGACTGGCAAGGTTCTTCAGAGGACAGGGAGTCAGACAGTTTTGTTCAGTGCAACACAAAAGGAAAGGTATCACAGAAAATAGGAAAGCAGGACCTCTAGTTCATCACAGGGTTTGCATTTCTTTTTAAGGTGCTTTCAGAAGTGTTGTGCCACTGCATTGTAGGGATAACTGAGAACTGTGGGCTGTGTCTAAATGCTAGCCATCAAAACAGCAGTGCTTGCCCTTGCTGCCCTGGTGAGAGCAGAAGAAATTACAGTCCCAGAGATCCATGGCTGACGAACTAAGTTGCAAAGAGGAGAGGCACGCACTTGGCAAGGCCTTTTGCGACAAGTACTATATCATGACCAATTGTAAGATGCCAGGGGAAAATGGCTTTCTGAGCCTTTCTGGAAGTTCCTAATTATCAGAATCAAGATAATGTTCAACCTTCTGGATTTCTGTGGCACATCTTGTACAAATGAAAGTTGTACCAGGAAAAATAAATCTCCAATTTTGTGCTTCTGGTAATGCACAAATGCTACTCTAGACATATATTCCCAAATTTAGCAAAACTGAAGCAGCTGGACAAACTCAGCTTCATCTGTCTGTTTCCAGTGGAAGCAAATATGATGAAATTAAGTATGACTAAACCATGCAGGCAAATACTGTTTTTTTTTATCCTGAATTAAATTTGTATGTGGGCTTTGGTTCACTGCTACACACAAAGAGTGAAACTGGCTGTGAAGAGGACAAAGAGCTCATCACAAACACATGCAATTGCTTTGACATGCTGCACAGCGAGGGCAATGGCTTTGCTGAAACTCGGCCAGACAGCTGCATCACCTCCTTTTCTGCAAACATACAACTAATATAGTCTTTATAAGCCTTCATGCAATTGTACTGCTGTTTTTATAGTTTTTTATTCACAGCTCAGGCACCAGGCAGATAATGACATGCAAGGCCTATGCTCATTGTCCTGGCAGCTGCACACAGCTGTGTTCTTCTTTGGATCAGGATGGACTATTGCAAGGGATCCTTGCCAGTATGGTCACAATTTTCTTGCCGCCTACCATTGTCAGGCTGGCTACTCACCGCTTTGCATCTTCCCTGTACACTGAGTTTGTCTACTGTTGGAAATGAGACAGCAAGGCTTGATTAAGTAATTTTACACTTTCCTTTCAGTCCTTTTATTTTATGAGACTTGTGTTTTCTTGGTCTCTGGAATGCTGCCTCAGGACACACATGCACAGCTTGTCTGTTGTTGGCACCGAGCAGCCTCTGCAGTCTGCTAAGCCGGCATGTCTTGTACAAGTTTAGCAGAAGAGATGAACCGAGCATTGTGGGATGCTGAGCTGCCAGCATAGCCAAGCACTCCCCCAAGGCTGCGGAAGTAGCTGCTTTTTTGTGTTTAGCCAAACTATTCCCTTGTGCGATGTGCTCCCCTTTGAGGAGGAGAGCAGGTAATCCCTTACAGATGTAGGAGCAATGCCTGTTTCACTGATAAGCCAGTGTACCAGCTACCTTCTGTGCTCAGTTGTGTGTGCAGTATCACTGCTCCTCTCCTGGGCAGAGTCCAGAATAAAATCCCAGAGTGGCTGTTGCTTCTGGTACATCTTACTTTTCAAGGCCTTTATGAAGCCTTCTTCCCTGGGGAGAACAGCTTTCTTCCAAGCTGTCCATCAAGCAAAATACATGCTTTCTCCATTTCTGGCTAGAACACCATTTTCACCTGGGGTGGATTAACCTTGGCTGGCCACCATGTGACTACCAAGCCACTCTCATTCCCCCTCCTCAGCAGGACAGGGGAGAAAACAAGGTGAAGAAAGCTGGTGGGTTGATATAAGGACAAGGAGGTCACTCACAAATTAGTCACAGGCAAAACAGACTTGACTTGGGGAAGATTAATTAATTGCCAATTAAAAATAGAATAGTATGGTAAGAAACAAAAAAACCAAAACTAAAACCACATTTCCACAACGCTGCTTTCAAAAGTGGGGGGGAAACAGTGTTTCATTTTTTCTTCTTTTCTTTTTTCCCTTACTAACAATCTGAAAACATGAGGCTCTCCTTGAAGACCTGAAGAAACCACTAATCTCCACATCTAGTATTTTACTCCTCCTCTACCACTGATGCTAAGCCAGTAGTCCAAAGAGTGTGAAATGCTGCTAGGAAGGCTCATCTGCATTCACTAGTGTCTACACTGGCCACAATCAACTATGGCTGGATACCACAAGTGACTTTAAAATGACATCTTTAAGGTGAAGAGTGCTTTGAGCTTCTGCTGGCACAAGAACCTTGCACCCGTAGTTTTGTGTACTTCTGTCTGAGAAGTGATTGTTGTTTCTATAGTTATCTCTCTGCCTTTGTAGATTGGATGTTCTGCCAGTGGTGGCATAGTTGTGGGTTCTTTTACAACTGTTTTCTGTGCTGTGATTATGTCAGTTTGTGTAGGAGTGGCAGAAAATAGCAGCTATTCAATGTGAGATGGTCCATTTGACTTCAGGGTCAAGAAGTCTTACTGGTGGGCTCAAGTTGATGAAAAATGGGGTTTTCACATAGAGGTGAAACTGCTGCGAAGAGGGGGTAGATAGCATTTTCCAAATAATTATTTGTCTGTTCCCTCTAGAAACTGAAGACTGTTTAAATAGCATCCCTCCCACAACATATTTGCTGTAGTAAGTACTATGCTATGAAAAGTAATGCCTTCAGAGATGATTGCGAACGCTAATGTGATTGTAGAGACTTGACTGTTCTGGTCAGCAGTCCTTAAACAAGCCTCCAGCCTGCAGTGCTACTTGCTAGCAGTCTTAATCTTCTGTTTACAATATGATCTCAGTCTTCTGTCATGGAAATCAAAACAAAGATGAGAGGAGCAAGAAACAGATGTTAGCTTTACACTTGTGCTGGTTTTGATCCTTGCATCCTGCTGTTCGTCATGATTCAACCCCCTGCCTCCAAAACAAGTATCAAGCTTTCTCAAATTCACTTATACAGGTTATTTCAATAAGCTTCCCACATAGTTTGCAAATATTCGTTAAGGTTGGAGTGATCCTATTAAGCTGTTCTTTTTACCTATACTCCTCTGAATTGCAAGTTGCAGGTTTTGGTTCTTGCAGTATCAGTGTGATAGTATGAAACTGTAGAATATTACCTTTCCAACCTTGTGAAATTATTCTTAGATAATTTCTTTGTGTTAAGTGATACAGTTGTATCTCCGCAGTTGCATGGTTTCCTGTGTGGCTTGATTGCTTTCTTAGTGTCTAAAAATTCCTGCAATAATCCTGTTGGGAAGGTGATGGATGGATGGTCCAATATAGCATGCCTTAAATATCTATACTCTTGGAAACTGAATGTGGTTGCTTTACAGTGAAATCACTGTGGACAATAAGCTTCCATGTGGCATTTTAACAGCAGACACAGGGGTGGCTTGATTCTCAAGGGTGTCCTAGACCTGTCCTTACTTGCTGTATTTGCAGTAGAGATGTTGCTTCAAGTCCTCCCTAGTTGTTGCCCAGACAGATGTTTCCGGTGGTCTGGAATGACTGTGTCCGTGTTTGCTCATGATGATCTACCTGCAGGGTGAAGAGCACCTTTCAGAGTCAGATCTCTGTCTTATTTGTGTGTGTCTGTTTCCTGGTGTATGCTCTGTGATGCTCACCAACAGATTTGTCTGTCTGCATTTCTGCAGCAAGAAGGCTGCACTTCAAAGCTGAACTTTCATGGTATTTTGTGCTATGAAATTTTTTACTGTATGGTCACTTTTCCGGGAAGTGCACAGGGGATTGATTTGGCCTAGAGCTCCTTGCATCAACACACTCTGTGGGAGATTCAGCCAGAGAGAATAACCTGGCCTTGCTTCTACTGTAATTGCTCCTTTTCTTGATACAAAATACAGAAAATAAACTTTGTTTTGAGAGTCTGAAGAGCCCCCTTTATTTGGGCTAGAGGTGTCTCTATCAGCTCTGATGCAATCTCCTTTCCAGTCCAAAATATTAAAATTAACTATGCCAAATAGGTCATGTGCAACTGAATCCAACGATGTTGATAAGCCTTCACTGTGAATTGAAGCTGTACACCTATTAAACAGTTAGCTAGGCTTTATATTGCTCCCCCTCTCACCCTCCTCCAGTCATTTGCAATTCGTGTGCTACCCAGCTGACGAGTCTGCAAGTGTTATTCAGAAATCATTGAAATACTAGAAGAGAGCTTGGCTGTCTATTTTGCCTCCAAACCATTTCTGTTGTGTGAATGCAGAACAGAAGCTGCTGATAGAATGAATTTGAAAACTGCGTCTTGCCACATTCAGAGATTTGCTCCCTGGAGATGAGTTGGTTTTGAAACAGGATGTGTATGTATTTGACACTAAAATATGGTAGTTTGTTTGTTTCCCCTTGCCTTCAAAAATAATTATTTTAAACCTTCTGAGGAAGCATTGACAATCTCGTTCAACTGAGTAGGGCTTTTTTTCAGGCTGCCAGAAAACCAAAATCTTGACAATAACTCTGTGTTTATGACAAGTCTGTGGAAAGATAGTGATCTGAAGCAGTTAAAAATTTGAGGTTAATGCAGCTCAATGAGACATTTGGAAATCTTTTTTCTTTACTGACAAAGAGAAAGACGAGCTCAAAATAGATCCTTTAACAGAAAATATTATCCTTAAACTGTATATCTAGACAATTGATTTATAAAAACCGAAAAGCTATGGAATTCAAGCTGGTGTGTATAGGATTTGTCAGCAAAAGTAGCTGCATGTCAATTGAATTGCACGGCATGCAGTTACTGTACTTCTCGGTCGGACCTGGTGCTGGACCAGGGATTTGAAGCAAGACCTTCTGAAGCAGGACTATCTCACTGGGGTGGTTCAGTAGGCTCTGAGCAGGCCTTTGCACCACTAGTGATACACGCTCGTAACTGTGCAATGAGATATATAAAACCAACGAGAGATGCTACTCCATGGTACTACACCCCAAATGACTGCCAACTACTAGATTTTTTTTTAAATACCAACATAACAGGCATATCAATAAATAAGCTCAAACAAGCTGTTTGTATAACTGGATATGAGCATTTTACTTAAATACAAGTTGCAAGTATTGACCAATCCTTATAGTCTGCCCAGTAGTCTCATTAGAATTGTATTCCTTTAACTGGATTTAAAATATCAGAATCATCAGATCAACAGGAAAGGCTGAGGTTTTCATTGTCCAACAGCACAGACAGTATTAAACCATATTAGCTTTCCCTGTTGGGAAGTAATTATTTGATTAGTTTGTGGGGTTTTTAAGTTGATATGGGTTGTCCACTTAAACTTGTGGCCAGAAGTTCATGAACCCTTATGGGCTGTTGAGTGCATGATCTTTGGGGATTCTGCTTGTGTTTTCTCATAACAGAAAACCTAGTTTGGGGAACAGCTCAAATAAGAAACTGCAGTGGGAGCACTGTGTCAAGGAGGAAGCCAGCTATGATGAGGTCTGAATATTCTCATCTCAATGTATATATGCTGGGTTTAAGGTTAGAATGCTTATAAAGCAAAGGGAATTGGACAGGGGAGCTCAAACCCCAGGCTGCAGAGGTAAGGGCACTGACTACCTCTGTCTCCCCAGCTCTCATCTTCCAGCAATGTTGCCTGAGGATTTAAACATGCATCTGATACTTGACCAAGTCTTGTTTTAGTGGTGTCTGGGCCAAGTTAGACAAAGGCACTTCTGCAGCCCAGTGTATGTGAAATTCCTTACTGGGTCAACTATTTGTTGCTGTGCTAAAACTAGAGAGTGACTTCTACCAAGGGCCAACTGGCTTACGAGGATTTTTACAACGATGGCACAGCTCAGACTTGGAGCTCAGTACTAAGAAATATTTTAAGCCCTGTGTCAGAGCCTTATGAGTAGCGCTGAGTACTACATCACTTGACCTCTGTACCCAGGCAAGCATAAATCCTCTTCTTTATCTTTCAAGGGCCTCAATATTAATAATGGTGGCCAAGCTGAGCATTTTATCTTTTACATGCACTAATGGGTAATAAAGGATAGGTGGGGAGAGTGAGGTCTCAGTAGTGTTATGCCCAAGCCAGAGGGAAGAATAAACTTTTGATCATCTCTTAGATGTGAAAAGCAGATGCAAGTTTGGCTTTTACATGTTAGAGTTTCAGGACACAGCTGAAAAAAACCACGCTACAGTTGCTTACCTTCTTTTCCTGGTATACATTTGCCACAATCCTTTAGCCTGCAGATAGGGAGTATTCAGTGTGACTCTAATATGTGGCTAGAGGGGAAAAAAAAAAGAAAAAAGTGTGCTATTTAGCACTGTCTGGTGATCCTGTGCTCAGCACTGAGCATACCCCATGGAGTTTGTTGTACTTCAGCACAGGCAATAGTTTAGCTGCATCTGTCATAGCTCTGTCAATTAACTCAGTTCCTGGGTTGTAAGGTGGATCTTTTTCCTGTAAGTGTGAATGAACTGTCTCTTAATGTATTTTTCTACAGGAGGAGAGGAGGAGTTTATCTCCTCACTTCAGCCAAAGCACATGGATATGACAACTACACCCAACTTTTTAGTCTACTTTGGCATAATCCAGTAGTATGCCTAAGTGCAGCTAAGCACAAATAACTGCTTTTAATGTAACAACTCTGAGTAATTGCTGTGCAAGCTGGACTCTCAGTTGGTAGGTCTGATGTCTTACAGGCAAAGACGACTGAGGGCTTGGCTGTAAGGAAGAGCTCTAGTGGCTAAAACACGATGGGATGCACTGCTTGTCTCAACTGTCTGGTACTGCTGGCATCTGGGGCAGCACTCGCTTGTGAGATGGCGGTAAACTCCTTTTCTCATTAATTTCCCATCTTTATTTTAGGTGAAAAGGCAAGTAGGTCAGGGATTTTTTTACTTGCACTGTGCAGCTGTGTGTAGGTCAGTGGTATTGAGGGAGCTGGGGCACTAGTCCGCTGTTTTATCTTCCACTGGTTTTAGTTTCTAGTGACTATGTGAGAGTGATAAAATGTGACAACTCGTGTCCATCTTGCTGGGCTCTCTGCCTTTTGATCGTGCTCTTTCGTGTCAGCTGCTTCTTGAGCTTATAGCTGATGTGCTGGAGAACTTGCTGTTCTGCATATGCACATGATTCGCACCATTCCCATCTCTTAATGAGTATAAATGTGTAGTAGTTAGAACAGAAAGCTTAAACATGCTGAAGTGGAAGAGACTTGAAATGTTTCTACTTTTGTGTATAGAGGCTGTTTAAATAGGACCAAGATCTAGTAATGTGCTTCACTTCAAGCTGTGCGTTTGCGGCTGTAAGGACTATGACTCTCATGGCTTACACAGACTGTCCAAAAAACTCTGGGCTGTCTATAAGGGAAGTCCTCTTGACCAATGCCTCTGAGTGCCTTTCTTGCAGTGTGTATCCTAAGCAGCTGGAAGGCTACACCGTCAAGAAATCATGCATTAATGAAGCATGGATGTTTCAGTCTAGCAATCTGTTGAGCATGTCCTCTGAAAGACTAAGAATAAACTAAAGGATTAGAAAGAAATCCAAGTGGTTTCTCATACAGATTTGCTGTGGCTTTAATTTGGTGTTCCGGGGATTTACAAAGGAAAAGATAATTGGGTTTCCAAGGAAGGCAGAGGATAAGGCAAGCTAAGGAATCCTATCTGGGAGAATCTACTCCAGTGTTGTACTGCAAGGGGATACAGGAGGCAGTCCAGGTGAAAACACAAAAAGGTTAGTTCTCTTTCAGGACTAGTTAAACAGCCTTGACTTGGGATTTGGGGACCTAGAAGGTAAGCATCTTTCCAAGTAGGAATTGTGGTTCTGCACCAGAAAGCTTAGACTGATCTCAGTGGAGAAGAAAACATCTTAAGAACTCTCTGAAGTAGCTTCTGGCAGTGCTTCATTGGCAGGTTCTGAGTTCAAGCAGCAGGCATGTTGGCATAGGTGGTGATGACTTGCTCCTGCTCAAGGCATGCATGTGACACAGTTTACCAAAAGCATTGAAAAGACTAGCTAAAACAGCAGGGACTCGGTGAAGGAAAACAAAGATAATGGCAAATGTGAAGCAAACAAGGTAAGAACAAGCACAGACTGATCCGCATGAGGAATCTGGGGCTTCTTGGTGGCAGCCTGCCACTGGGGTGTGATGGTACATGAGCAAACAGCTGCTCAGAATGTGCTGAGTTCTGTTACTGCCCCAGAGCAGAGAGGCAGACTCTGAAGATGTGAGCCACTGACTGATAGCAATGTTGAATAGCTCTGAGCCTAAAAGCCCTCCTTTGCAGACCATCTTCTGCTGGGAACATACTCTGCCTCTTAACCTTGGTGGGGTCAATGGTGTAGAAAGCTTCATGATCCCCAGAGAAAGCAAGTACTGTATAGATGTAGGCACTTTTAGGTGGAGTCTAAGCTACTGAGCAAGTTAAGAGGAGGGTGTTAATGACTTGCTAAGCAGTTGAAAAGGAGGGTAGAAATCAAAAGGCAGATCTGATGCACTTGGAGGGGCCTGGGCTTCTGAGGTGCCATTGCAGTATGCTGAGTCTTGTCATACGCAGGAAGCTCTCTGGAAGGATGGCAAAACAGTACAGTTCCCATTTCTACAGACACACAGCTGACACCAAATCTGGGCTTAAAAGCATTATCTTCTTTGCAAGCTGCATTCATTCTTGGAATGTGTTAAAACAGGAGGTTTCAACTCAGTGTTTCCAAAGTAGACTCAAAATCATTGGCACAAATATAATATCTTTCAGAAGCTGAGCTGTGTTTTTGTGATGAAGCATCACAGGCAATAGCAGGCTGCTGTCTAGCTGGAGTGGCAGTCTCCCTTAAGCTGCAATCCTCTTTTTATCTTTCTTCCGTCCTCCCTCAAGCCAATCTGTAGTATGTTGTTGTATTCTACAGAAATAGACTTGCTTCCTCCACCCTTAAGTATGATGAGTCTGCTGACAGCAGAGTTGTCAGTTGGTTTGTAGTTGGGCTTTGTTAAACCGAGGCGCTAATACCCTTTGATTCATCTGTTTGACTACAGTGAAAGGCTTAAAACAGCAGGCTCCAAAGCTCTGCACTGGATTTGTTTGTAAATGTAGACACTTAATGGTGAAAAAAGGTATGCCATCACTTCAGAGCATGAAGAGGCCTATCCAAACCTGTGCCCTCAGCACTTTCAGACCATAATTAAGAGTTCGGGCATGTTTGGCTGAGGAAGCTTGTTAGCTTGGCAGGCGAGGGGAATTGTTTTCCCTGCAATGTAAAAGATTGAGTTCTAATCACCTAGTTGAACCTTTGGTGTCATGCACCCTGAGTGACTGATTGCAGTGGCTGAAGATATGATTTCACTTTGGGGGGACTGTTGTAATTTCTTGGCCAGTGATGTACCTGATCTTGCCACATCTTGCTGCAGGGTTGTAACCAGGGTGATAAAATCAGTTGACCATAAACATGAACAGTGCTGCTATGTTCCTGGTACAGCCCTACCCACCTGGACATTAGGTCTGGGAACAGAGGGTCTAGTCT
>Ga0065711_1000407_pt1 | contig 68444 bp, 33 predicted proteins | sample Hoacrofraction12_FD_59098 | JGI IMG/M metagenome (GOLD analysis project Ga0065711, IMG submission 59098) | Hoatzin crop microbial communities from Cojedes, Venezuela - Epithelial fraction 12 v2 (version 2) | ecosystem: Host-associated > Birds > Digestive system > Esophagus > Crop | place...
AAAAAAAAAAAAAAAAAAAAAGTCCTGTATTATTGCATTACTAAATATCACACCTGCCCTGAAAGATTTAAAGGGTTTTCTGAAGCTTGGGTGTTGTTCTGAAACAGAATGCCTTGGTTTCAAGCCGAGCTTTCTGATACAGGAGCTGACTTTTGCATTGCTGCTTTCATGAGCACGCTTCCAAAGTACTCACGAGCTCCTGAGGAACTCTTGCAAAGTCAGCTTTGTGTGCATCTCAGCAGTATGTGCTGTGGGACTTTTACTCTGCTTTTCTTTTTTATCATGATTGTTGCAGTTCTGCTGTTTGCACATTTTATAACTTTTGTGCTAATAAACTCCTCTACTCTAACAACTATTAATCTGAGAATTTTGAAGTCACTGTGGATATCGCCCATTTGCTCTTGAGCGTTTTAGGAATCATAAATGTGGCATGATGTACATCTATCAATGAAATATTACCTCTCGCATAAAATCTGCATAGATACTTTTGCCTTGGTTATTTTATAATTTTCTCTCTGTGGTCATTTTTATATCATCAATGTCTTTCTCCTTGCCTCTTGAATTTAAAAAATTCTACTAATTATTGAACAGTCTCTCTAAGTTAAGCCAAATAAAGACTTAATGACTCCTCAGATTTGAGACTTCCTCAGTCTAATACTTCATACACATATTTTAAACACTGTTCATCTAGTTGAAATATCCTGAGGATGTTCATAAATTGGTATAATTTTCTCTTCCCATCTGTAATCTGGAAACAGAAAAAGTAAATTACCCTGTATGCTCTTTTTTCTGTTTCATTTGAACACTACAGGTAGATACTTTTTTTTTGCCTCCTCTTCTCATGTATCAACATGCTTTAGCACTAGAGGTCTTTTTAAGTTGTGATAACCTTAATTCATCTGTGATTATTGTGCTGAGTAAACTACAAGAAGTTTAGAACTTGAGATAAGCACAGACTGGTGCAGGTGTTTAATCCAAAATATTTGAGTCTGGGGAAAGCCTCTATGATTTTTTTTTTTTCCTCAGACACAAATTTCATAACAGGATTTTTCTGTGTTGGAAAAATCCTTTTACAAATTAGGTCAGGTGAACCATTCAGGAACTTTTAGTAATCTTGAGATGAGGGGGGAAAAAAAAGTCTTTTGCCTGTTTTTCTTCTTTGTATCTGCTTTTAAAGTTCTTTAAGGAGGAACAGGTTGGCATAGATCACCAAAAAACGTGATGATGTCTAGGACAGAGGCCATGATTCAGTTTACCTTCTGCATCTCCAAAGATGATTGATAGACTGAGCACAGCTATGGTTCATCACTATAAATCTGAAACCACAAATAACTTCGGCTTGGCAGTGACTCTGCTAGGCTCTAGACTTTGAGTTGACAGAATCATGAGACTGCTAAAGCGAATGGACCTGTGATAAATTTACACCAGCCTACCTGAGAATGAAGTTTGGCTGAATATTTCTTAAAGACAATAACAATTATTTTCTGTTAGCATTTTCTGCAAGTCTCCTGAACTTTTTAGTATAGTATCCAATTATTAAAAGAATTTGCTTAGTGAAAGTTTGTGTCATGATTATATGATGATAAGATAGCAAAGTTTCTGATCAGAGTAAATGGTAGTGTTCTTCACAATGTCTTTTAAATGAGGTCAGGGAAGTTTGCAATATACTAAATATTCTCTGGATTCTTTTGCTTTGGTTGGATAGCAAGATAGAAATGAACCATTAGTTTCTAGGTGAACTTAATGCCTCCTATGATACCTGCACATAATGCATTGCATTCATGGAAATAACAACAGATTTGTGGGATTTTGGACTGTGTTTCGATAGCTGCTGTGATATAGCACAATTACACAGGGGATGGTGTGATTAATGCGGTATCAGTAATGCTGCTGACTAACCTGCCCAACTTATTTTGCAGCCATTGTAGGGAAATAATTTTGTGGTTAGGACTCAGTAGATGTTGAGGAAATACCTCTCACCAAAAACTTTTCAAACCTGAAATCAGCTTGGCGTCTCAGCAGAGACGGGAAAACAGGTAGCTGTAGTAAGCTGGAAACAGTCTCCATTTGGGATTACAGAAGTAATAAGGTGAAAAGTAAAAGAACTAGTCAGTAATCAAATCAGGTATGTTAAAGACCATATAATACTTCAAACTAGAAAAAGATGAGTTGACATTTCTGGTCATCTGTATTATAATTCACTAATAGATGTTCTTATTTTAAGTCCTGCTAGTCAGATTATTTTGATAAGCCATTTTAACAATATTTTGTAGTATTCTTAAGATTTGAGACTATTCAGTAATACTACTATCAAAATTTAAAAGCTAATTAAGATGACTAAGGGTCTAGCATAGGGAGGCCCATGGTACGAAACAAGCATCTGTTCAAATAGTTTTTGTGAGGTTTTTATAATCTTCATTAACACTAACCAAAACCAGCCTGACCTCAGTACTTGTTCCATTTTAAGACTAGAAAAATCTGTTCTATTACAGAATGTGTGATTTATGATATTTTTTAACTTTATTTTATTTTTTCCTATTATATTTTAGAATTCTTCAAAAATGAGCATGACTGCAAGTGGCAAAACTTCCTGCAGTAAATGGACAGGACCTGACGTTTTGCAGACTTGGGGACTGCGTCCAAACTTCTTTGCAAATATCCAGACAAAGGACTTTCCTTCCATCCTTTCCAGGTGGACTTCAGGTAGGAAACAGATTGCACATTCTGTGGGTCCAGCTGATGAAAGGATGCAGTGTCCACCTGAGTGATTCATTACACAGAAATGGTGGGTGCATAGGCAAGGTCAGCTTCTGCAGACATTTTGTCTAAGAAAATTCAGACTCTTCATTTGCTATTCTCCAGATAATTTTTGCATTTCTCTTGGGTAGCAGTGTCGTTAACATTAGTGATTTGGTCACCCAGAGTTGGACCCATTTTTAATTTTTGATGCTGAAAATATTCTTCTGGTTGAAAAGGTAGAAGGTAGCTGAAGTCTCTTGGAAAATCTTACTCTAGTGTGAGCTGAACAAACTTGATGTCTGTATAGAAACTCTATCTTGTTACTTTCATGTGCTTCATGACCAAAGCTGTGCTCCATCAATGCGCCCAAGCTGCACTGCTGTGTAGGTAAAAAGAAGGGCATACTTGAGAGTACTCTCCGTTCAAAAGAGGATGATTTTGTGGTAAAGCTAGACATATGTTTAGGATAGCAATTTTTTAAAAGTATATTTCTGTCTAAGCTTCTTTAGAACAAATTTCTTCTAATGCCACTTAAAACTGAAATAAATATGCATTGGCATGATTCGAGCTGAAAATTTGTAGCTATCTACTTTCCTAGAATTTCAGAGGCGTAACAGGAAAATGTTTGGCTAAGAGGAAGCCAGGTCAGGGAAGAACAGATGCAAACAGACATCAGACTAAGTACGACTTTCCAAAATTAAATCCTGCAGGTCAAATTAGAAACATATCTGTCAAGGTATTCTTATCACATATAGAACATCTAATTTAAATACCATTATAAAAAGTTAATTAAGCATAGTCTGCAAAATCCTGAAGTATGAAACTAAAGGACTAAAATTAATAGCACAAGGATGAGATTCATTCTACTTTTAAACTAATGGTTTTTACATGATATCTTGCTTTAAACCATAGGCTCATTTGGGGACAGCACGACAGTAAATTTTTATCAGGATTTAATTTTGTTTAATTTAGAGCAGAGTTCTATAACAGCATTTACCATGGAATACTCAGATTAGGTTAATTACATGTGTAAATTTTTGTTCATAAATCATTTTTAAAAATAGACTTGGGACACAAGGTGGGTAATATACTACATTAGCAATAATGTATTTTGGAGTGGTGTTTTATTTGAATGCAGCAGAAACTGATGGTCCTGTTCATTATATATTTGTAAAGACTATAAAGTCATAGGTGGAAATAACGTAAGATTTGATGAGATGTCCCAGGATTAGGCAGGGCAGGGTCTCCTAAATGACTGTGAATCAAATCCAAAATAAGGAGATTAAGGTATCCCTTAGAAATGATGAACAGAGTGTGACCTGTCTATGTTTCTTCACAGTGATTGCAAATAGCTTTTATAGGAAAGCAAACATCACTCATTTTGTATCACCTTTGAAAACCTTTTCCAAGAGTGGCAGCATTCCACGTAGCATTCTTCAACGAGTGGCTAACAAAAGGGAAACCTTTTGAGCTGCAGGTGTCCTTCTATTGACAGGGTTGTCTAATGAGTGGTTCATACAGTGCGTTTGGAAAATGAATCGATCCACCAAAACCCTCTTTCAATAAAAGATGTTTCTTTTCATTGCTGACACAGAATATGTGCTTCTGTCTACAGTGAGGGTATGTGCAGACATCTTCCTCTTTTCTAAACACAGATAACTTTGTTTTAAAAATCTGTTCAGTAGCCAAGTGGTTGCAGTGTACTTATCTGCTGTTTACAAATCTCAAGAACTTAGCAGCTAGAAAATGGTTAGTTAAGGGACATAACAAATCTTAACACAGCCCACACAGTAAGCATGTTGGCCTGAGTCCAATCCTTGCAGCTGGCCAAAATGCATTTTTTTGTGATCCAGAAAAGGAGAATTTAAATGGCTTTACATTCTCTCAGTGTGGACAAGTCACCAGTTCTACCTGTAGAGTAGCCTAGGACTGGTTCTAAGTACCATAAATTGCAGCTTGTAGCCTCAGGGGCTACTTGAGAAGATAAGGAATGCTATGATACTCTGGTCAAACAGCATCTTTCAAGAGCCAGATGCTGGGGACAGGGAGGTGGGCTAAAGTGTGACTAACCTGGCAATGTTTCACCAGAGAATAAGCTCATCATGATAAGAAAGTCAGAAATTTTGATAGAAGGGGATAATAAAGCCAATTTAATGACCTGTAGTAGGAGCGAGGAATCGGATGGTTTTTTGTGATCAAGCATAAACGAATATTTAGTTCCTCACAGAACCTTCTCTGGCCTATAGTTATGAGAGAGGGGTGTGGTGTTGGTCAGTATGATTTCTGAATTGGAGTGTATTCTTTCAAAGGGTAGCGATTAAAGTAGGTGCGTCTGCATTGGGAGTTGAACAATGCTAACAAGTACAGCATAATTTTGTCAGGTATGGCAGCTTCTGAGAAATCTTCAAGGTAAATTCAAATTCTAATAGCAGGAGCACAGTGGATCCCCAGAAAGTAGATTTTATATCTGACTTAGTCATCTATCTATTGGTTTATCTGTCTAGTTTATCAAATCAGCTTTATCACCTGAATCTTTTAAAATGTAATTTTATTTAATCCACCTATGTTTTTTTCTAACAATCCTATTGCTGTGTTATTTTAGCAGGGAAAGTGGAATCAACAAAAGGCAAAAAGGAAGTGAGATTGATTTTATTTTGTTATTTTATGTATTTTTTGATTTCACATTCTTTTCCTTTTATTCTTTGTCTTCTACTTTTCTTTCTTCTTAGTACACTAGAGCTTGTTGATTTTTTTTTTTTTTTTTCCTTCTGCTTGAATCTGGAGTTGCTAAATGCTTGTACTTAACGAGTCAATTGCCACCACCAGGCAAAGGCCTGATTTGTCGGTGCTTTGTGGGTAACTCCGTTAACTGCAATGAGAAGATTGCAACACCCATGTAGGAGTTAGGGCTCTAATAGTATTGTGTAACATGCTTTTGGGGGTGGTCAGAGAATACAGACTTGTCTGGCACAGAATATGTGGCATGCGGAGCATACATGCATAAATACACACGCATACACAGACGAATCAGTGTTTTCAGTGAACAGACATGATGCTATAAAGAGAAAAAAGACAGGATGCTGCTGTTTCTGCAAAGGACCCATCTGTCTCCTGTGTTGGTGGATGAGCCCCTGTGAACACAGGGACTCCACCGTTTCATGGCAGCCACACCGGGAAGTCGAAATGGTGGGTGTAAAGTTGCATCTCATTCCCACCACGCAGGGTGGCGTGGGGAAACAAGGTGCCTCTTGGTGTGCCACAACACGGACCTGCTGGCCAGAATCTTTCAGACAGTTACATTGCTTTGGGGTTGAGGAGGGAAGTACCTTGCTGACAGAGCCTTTGTACACAGAATCAGGAGTTGCTCTGTATACAGCAGTACTGCGAAACAGAAACTACTTTGCCTCTGCAGACACTGGCTAGGGCTTTTTTCTTCTGTGACTCCCAGGTGGCACATCTCTACATCACTGAAATGGCACGTTACCAAATAGGTGCAGGTTGTGCTGTGAGGCAAATGTGGCTACTGCTGATTAATTATGAATAGGGTGATTTTCTGTATTTCTTTGGTTCTCAAATGACCTGAAAGTCGGTGAAACACGGGTGGCTAGCCCTCTTGGAATATGACCGCACTGCAGTTTGGAGATGTGATTGCATCATCAGGGATAGTGCCCAGATAGACTTTAATCTGGCTGAGAGTGAAAGAGGGTCGGCCAAGACTCAGTGTGGCAGCTGACTCCTGCCTTCATCCTGGATGCCTGGAGAGCCTGTTCAGCTCCTGCCCAGCTCCTTGTTGCTATTTCCTGAACGGGTTCATCTGAAGACCATGCAGATGTGTCTATGCATACTGCACTGAAGACTGTACACATACCCCTAGGCTCCCAGCAAGAACTGGTTAATGACATTTATTCCGCTCAAAGACTCTTGAATTTAGCCAGCAATGGCAAAACATGATCCAGTGTCTGAAAATGAGAGTTAAAAGCATTTGGGTTGGAAATAAAAGGCCGACTTTTTAGCAGTGAGGGTAATTAATCACTGACTTAGTTCATCTAAATAATATTTTCTTTGTTTATGTAGCTATTTAAGAAGAGTGTGTAATTGCCACTTAAAATATAGGAATGTCTTGCTGGTAAATCTCCTCTGTGGCAAAGGAGCTATTAGAATTACCTAAGGAACATCAGGCCCATATTCCACTTCAACAGTCAGCTTTAAGGCTTTGTGCAGGGGTGTACACGTAGTTCTAAGTGGCTTGTGTCAGACCAGAAGATGGAGCAGATTCTGCTCGTTGTCCCTTTTGGTCTTTTACAAACAAGTGGTAGGTTCTTTGCAGATGCTAGCAAGCCGTGCAGTTTAATTTTCATTCTTCAAAACCTCAGGCTCAAGGCTTTTTGCAGAATCCCTAAAGCACTGCTGTTTGTTAAAGCTTTCATTGTGGGAGACAAGGAGGTGTGTGCTCCTCTCGGCTTTTGCCATCAGAGATTTATGTTTGTGTTTATTGAAAAACTCTTCACTAATATGAAGTGAAAGAGGTAGTATATATATTAAAAAAAGATCTAGTCCCAAAAGTTTTCTGCCTGTTTTCTACCTTCCTAGCACTACTTTAGAACTAATACATTAATGTGTTTACTTAAGAAACAAGTCACTATTTATATTGTCTCCCACCTTTTCTTACCCTAAACCTTTCTGTTTTCTATTTATCTCTCCTTGTAGCATAATGCTACTGTTTGTCAGATATAAGGATTCACTGCTGAAATAATATACTATTCATTACTAGAAGCCTGATAATGGGTAAAGATCAGCCCTATCTGAAAGTAGTTTTGGCCTTGAAGAGTTGTGATCTGTAATGAATGCTTTTTGGGTTACATATGTGACTTGTCATATTTGAGAAAGGGAAAAAAAAATCAGTTTGAAGAAAAATATTCCTTGGATACTTCATGTGTGTTTTCTTGAGGATGTGAATCTCTGGAACAATACTGACATTTAAAGCATACTTTCCAAAGGTTATGTGCAGCTGCTGTTTGCTTCCTCCCCACCACGCTTTCTTGTCATTCACATGTCCGTTTTGCTTTTACCTTTTCAGTAACGTACTCGCCATTCCCTTCTTTTTGATTTTGGAGCTGGTTTCCAAATTGTTCCTTACTTTTGGAGAGTAAACATAATCACACTGAAGTTTGGTTGCTTTCTTCCTCACAATACTTGCCCAACACATTGGAATTTTGTACCTACTACACTAAATTAGATTTAATCTTAGGATCAGGTTTTGTTCTGGCTCATATATGTTCACTGCGTGAAAAATTCTAGTGTTAAGTAGAAAGTTGTGAATAACATCTATTAATTGGCTTACCTGATGGAACTTTGTTTCGCATGTAATTCGTCTCATTTCACTACCAAATCTTAGAAGACATAGCTCCACTGAAGCCAAAATCCTGCTGATCTCAGGAGAGAGAGAATTAAATCCCTATGTATCTTAACGAATCTGGCATGAGTCGTAAGATCCAGGCTGGCACTCTGCACAGGGATGTCATCAGCTTCCTATATTTTTAACTCATGTTGAAATGTTCTTTTTGAACACACCTACATGTGCCCACAAGTGTCAGTCCACTAGACTCAGGAAAGAGTTTTCTATTTAGAAGTAGATCCGAGCAATGCAAAAGTAATGAGGTCAATTTGTTATGGTCTTTCACTGACTTTCTGATTACTTTTAGCTCTGGCTAGAATCCAGCATGGATAATTACATTCTTCCTACCTAATTCCCCCTGTAGTTTCAGTTGCATATGGCATTCTTTGGCTCCTGTTGTTTTTTTGTTTGCTGGGAATTATTAAACTAGTCTACTTTTCACCACAGAATTGGCTGTATTTCAATAGCTTGTGAAGAGTTTCGTATTTTGTGTTGTTTATAAAGCACCTGGGGACTAATTTGGATTAAGGGACCCACCTGAACTGAAGAATATATTATTTCCACCCCTGACATACTTCATAACTCATAGATGTTAGAATTTTACTAAATATCTCTCCATAGTATTGCTGAGGTTGGAAGAAAGCTCTGGAGATCAAGTAGTCCAACCTTCTTCCTGGAGCAGGGTCAGCTACAGTAGGTTGCTCAGGACCATGTTCAGTTGGGTTCTGCATATTTCCAGGAGTGAGAGGCTTCATACCCTCCCTTGGCATCCTGCTGCAGTGCTTGACCACTCTTACTGTAAAAAAGTTACTTGTTGTGTTTAAGCAGAATTTCCTGTATAATGATTTGTGTCCTTTGGCTCCCATTCGTTGATGGGATATCACCGAGAAGAGTCTGGCTCCTATTTTCTTTACTATCTCCCATCAGGTGTTTATACACATTCATAAGATTCTGCTGAGCTGTCTCTTTTACAGGTTGAACATCACTCAGCCTCTCCTCGCGTGTCAGATACTCCATGCCCGCAACAGTCTTCATGACTTTCTGCTGGACTCACACTAGTCTCTCCACGTCTTTCTTGTTGTGCGAAGTCCAGCTGTAGACAGAGCACTCCAGATGTGCTCTCCCAATTGCTGAGTAGAGGGGATTAATCATCTCCGACCTGCTGGCAGTGCTATTTCTAATGCAGTTGGAAGATGCTGTTGGTCGTCTTTGCCATGAGGGCATGCTGCTGGATCGTAGTCTCAGTCTGTGTTTTCAGAATTTTTAAAAGGGTCCTCCCACTTTACTCAATCTTTCACTTCTTTTTGGCCTTTGAACTGTCACAGAAATGCAACCTTCAGTTTACGACTTCTTCACTTTCAAATCTACTTGCTATAATCTCTGTAATATAGTAGATTATATTTTAGTTGGTAAAGTAGGTCCCAAACCAGAAGTTTCAAGAGAGTATGTGAGCCTGAAAAACTTTATCTCAGTAGTGAGATGAGTAGTACTTCTCATAGTATTTGAGAGTTTGCATAAAATTGTGCAGTAATGAAATAAGGTTGCAGCTGGAAAAATTAGTGTTACGGTATTGTGAGCATAGAGAATCAGGCTGTCTGATGACTGAGGTTGTCCTATTATGTAGTTTTAAGCCTCAAAGGAAGACGTTTCAATGGCATGAAAAACTGATTAAAAAATAATAGCATACCCTATAACACAGATAAAAAGACTAACCTAATTAGAGCAGTGTAAAGGTGTATGGCAATCTGGCATTCATTTCTAGCTCAGCTGCGGACTTTCTGAATAACTTGCAGGAATTGTTTGTCTTTTCAGGTCTTTATATCCTTATCAGTAAAATAAGGAGAAAAGGAAAAATCTGCTAGTTATCAGATGTTCAGCTGTTACCATAATAAAAGCAGTAGGTGTATATATATATATTTTTAATTAAATATCTAGATCCACAATCAAAAGTACACATTGCACAAATTCTTTTTTTTTATTCTGGTGAAGCCACAGTTGTCCTTCGTTTTACATAGCCTATGTCCAGTCTTATGATGCTGTATTACCTACTTGAAATGAGAGTTTAAATTGCAGCTCAAATTCAGGGAATAATTGGGGAATTATATCTGAATTTTAAAAAATGAAGGAGTAAAAGTTTTCTTGGAGTCCTGGTTAAGACTGTTTAATGCCAGTTATAAAACCAGCATAATAGAATGAAATTGTGGCACATTTGTCATTAACATGCATGACAACTTCCGCAGTTATGTTGGAGTTGAAAGTTCACTTCTAAGATGCATTAATCTCTAATTCACCTTACGGACCTCTGCTCCTGCGTTTTGAATTGCCAAAAATATAAAAATACCTCTTTGGGGTTTTTTTATACACAGTTTTTATAAGTAGCTCTAGAAATGCTTAGTCTGATAAGTCAGGGTCTTCATCTGCTGTTGTGTTTGGGTTATCTTTTGTATTTTATCAATACAGAGTTTATAATTAGTCTGACAAACAAATATGTCCACAGGTGTTTTCAAAGCTTGCCTGTCAGATCACTTGTTGATATTAAGCTTGCTGGCATCCACGTGAGGGTATTCATCCTTTGTTTAGAGTTAAATTCATGGGAAACTTTAGACATAAATCCTGCAGAGCTAATTCCCCATCCAGATCTAATCATTGATTTTTCTTTTTTTTTGGCTACGTTCAATATGGCTGAATGTTGCTGACTTAGTACCTGCTCCATACTTTTGAAATCTTGTTGAACTTTCTGATTTTAAGGTATTAACATCCTATCTTTTCTAAAATGTAGGACTTGATTGATTTTAATGGTATTAAAATAATTTTGCGAACGTGGGATTGTATTCAGAACTGGCAAGCTGCAAAGCTGTAGACAGGGTCCCAAAGTAGAGAACTGGATTTGAATCCTCTTGAGAAGCGAGATCAATTTTTAATTCTAGTGACCCAACAAAGGTCTGTTTCTATTAGCTTGTCTTGATCTGAAGGGTAGTGCTATGATTCTTGCAATTAGTCTACAGTTATTTGAAAGATGATTTAGTTTCTTCCCTTCCAAAAGAGAAAAAAGTGACTACGAAGATATAAAAAACCTTAGAATTTGATTGTAAAGTAACTTAAAAAGCTAATTGTTCTTCTTTGTAAATTTAGACTGTCAGAATAAAATCTGCAAGTTAACCTAATCTCTTGTAACATGTCAGGTAGTGTTTGTGCTTCTGCTTTTTATAAGATCCGTTTTACCTCCCTGAGACAGGAATGCTACCATCTTTAAAGCTGATATTCCAAAAATATCTTAGTCTAGTAATAGTTTCTGTCACAGATGGTGACAGGAATGGCATTATATCTCTGGCAGTACTGGAAGAATTATTAGTATACAGAAAGTTAGCATTTCGAATGCTGCCTTCTACATGCAAAATTCATTTTCACTCTTACTGCATCCTCTGTTTGAACTGCAGCAGTTCATGTGGCATCATTTCCAAGTTCTGTTATTCATAATATTCCCTTCTCCAGGAGAGTTATTTTTGTATCCCAGTGGTGATTGCTAAAACAGTGGTAAAATTTTTGTCTTGATGGTCATAATCTTAGTAATTTAGTTTAGGTCTCTAGGGCACTGACTGTAAATCAGATTTCCAATGGGCTCAAAAGACAGATCTTGTGCTCATATCCTGCAGTTTCTTGGGAAGGCCCCAGCTGACAGAACCAGTCTGATCTAGACTTGGAAACTTCACCTGATTTCACTTAATAAAGTGAATGAAGAGTGTGTGACTCAGTCATAAGTATATTTGTCTGAAGATCCAGCTAAGGCCGTAACCCCACTTTGGCTTGTTATAAATGGGCAGCAGGGTCTATGTGATGAGTACTGGATGGTGCATGTCCACTATGTCCATAGAGGTTTTAAGACCTTGCAAAAAGTACATTCTTTCTGTCTTTTTAAAATCTCGTTTATTCTCAGAATTGGGTAAAAAAAAAAAAAAAACCTCTTTTAACCTAGCAGTGTTTTGAATGATAAGTTTAAACTGTCTTCTGAATGAGATCTCAGTGTGATATGAGAATATTTTCCTTCCTGAAGCCCGGTATCCTTTAAAGCCCCATGTGTACTACACTGTTGGCTCTCCAGAAAAAGCTTCCTTGCTGTTTGGCTAAGACATGTGTTAACTGAAGCACTTCACCTTCCTTGCCAAGTTAATGGCACCTTGTGACTGGTGGTCTCATCCTTTTGAGTCATGAGTGGTAATGGCTGGAGAAGGTAGTTACTACCTTATAAGAGAAGCCATTTGATAGGGAATATCACCCACTGCAACCCTGCTATTTATCTTCTGATGGAAGCTCAGAGATTTAGGTTTGTTTCTTAATAGCTTTGCTGTGATTCACACTTGTCATTGTGATGTGTATCTAGGAGGCAGGTATGAAGTATTAATAAACCTGCTATTTAGCTTGGTTTTGCAAGGTAGAGAAAATAGAGATCCTTATTTGTCAAGGCATTTAAAAGCATGTTAAAAGTCCCATTAAAATCAGTGCAACTACTCACATGCTTAAAGATAAGGCTTTATTCAGACTGAGACCACTGCTCAGTACTTGACACAATATAGCCCTAAATATATTGTCTCTGTATTTCCACACGCTCTAGATTTGCACGTTAAATAAATCAGTCATCCGTACAAGATTACAGATTGTAATAAAGCATTTAGTATCTAAAAGTCTTCACTTTTCATCTTACACAAGCATCATGAAATCTTAATGTTATTAGAGGTTAAATAATTTATGTTGCTTGCATAAGAGAAAATGGCATAGAGTACCCATGGTCTGTGGGATAGAATTTCTAGATGTCTTTTACTGACAAAATACAACGTGTATTTGGATCAGGACAATGTGTCCCTCCCCCCTTCCCCCCAAAAAAAACCCAAACAAACAAAAAAAAAAACCCCACAAAAAACCAGACCGGAAGAAAATAACAGTATAAATCAAGAAGACAATTCAAAGAACAAGTAGATATTGCTGCAGAAATGCTCAGTTATTTTCTGAAGTGACATTGTTTTTTCCGTGCAATAGTAGATTCATCAGTCATTAAGAATTACACAAGTACCTGTTAGTTCTTTCCTTTTAAAAAAAAATGTATTGCATGCCAACTGCAGTATATATGAACCAAGATTTAATGGTACACTCTACCATCAGCTTGTTTGAAAGATTTACCGGAGTAGTTCTCTCGCTTATTCAGGTAGAGATCTTACTGATTCTGTTTCAAGGTTGCAGTCATCAACAAGGAAGGCATTTAGACACAAGGCAAACGTAGCTTATAGATCTGCAGTTGTACTGAAAAATTCAGAAAGTCATATGAAATGTCCTAGAATAGCTGTCTAAGCAGATAGTTTAAATCCCATAAATTGTGCAGCAGAGAAATGAAGAAAGGATATAAGCCATTGCTGATGGCTTTTTAACTTGCTGCTTCATTTCCTTATGTAGTACTGGTTTGGTTTTGGATTTCAACTTCTGTTTATTTTATTTGCATATTTATTTTTCAATTCATCCCCCCAGAAAATTGTGTGATGAAACAGTAATGCAATGATCCAAGTTACATTCCAAGCAGGCCTGTGGTTTTGAGTATGGAACCAAATTTTCCCAAGAACATGAACTTGGATGGGGTTCTAGTTCAGGGAGGTCAATAATTTAAACATCAGGTTTGTCTCTGAATCCTGAAGCTGAAATTCATCTTTTATGTAATGTACCACAAAAAGTGTTAAGCTTGCAAAAGAAGATAAGTCAAAACAAAACTGCAGAAAAGAAAACTTTCCTCTTGAAGCCGAAAAACCTCTTTGCTTCATTCAGGGCTTGTGTTTGTAATTTTAGTTTCTTACCTTCCAAACAGGCTGTATTATCTCAGTTTTGAGTCTAATATGCTTAGGTTTTTTTGTGGTAAATATAACACTTCCTGACCATACACTTGGCTGCTACAAAAGAACTAAAGCTAATAAACTTGAAGAAGGAGAAAATTAACGATATTATTTACTACTTCTCATTAAGGGCATTAAAACAGATGTGCATCAAGGAAAAAAAAAGATTATTAGAGGTCAAGAAGTGCAACGTTTAAAATGAAAGCAATTTTAAAATATTTCCTTGTGAATAGCTTATAATGGAATACTTAATTTAAAAAAGTAACCAATTAAAAAAGCATAGCAAAAAAAAAAATTAAATCACAATAAACCTGATGATTTCCAGCAATTAAAAGTCTAAACTGTAGATCCCATCTACTTAATAAATATTCCATCAGAACAGCATGGTGCAAGAATTTGGATGACATGACTTTAGGAATTTAGCCGTCAGCTTCCCCGCCTCTTCCTAACTGCTGTCTAAAGAGAAGGTATAATCCAGAGGTGAAGAAGTACGCAGAGAGTTGGAGAGAACTGCGCATTCAGAGATCTGAAAATTCATGAGAAATTACATGATTGTGGGGACAGCTAAAAGATGCTAGAAAATTGGCCTGCTGAGATGGAAAACAACCGAGTTGAGTCAAGGTGTTGCGAGATGATGCAGCAGCAGAGTCTGTACCTGATGCTGTAGCACAGTGTTTCGAATGGACGTTGTCTGAGGATGTTGCATTTTGGGGCATGTACTAAGAGGTTTCTGCTGATCACATATTTTGAATATAAGCACATTCTGCAGATGAAGGTACCAAAATTAAATGGTATGTTCAAAGATGTAAGGGGGTTTTCAGCAGCAGAGCTTTGGAAAAAGTAAGTTCTGTTGGTTCCCGATTTTCAGCTTCAAATCAGCTTTCCTTTTCTTTATTGTCCACTCCCTGTTTATTTTAAAAACAAACCAAACCAAACCTGTATGTATATTCTAGTTGAAAGGCTTTGTATTAAACAAGAAGGGTTTCAGCTCTGTGGTAGATGCTGGAATGGTCTTAAGAATGCATCAAGCCCTATCTCTTTATTGTTAAGCACAACTTTCATGAGGGAAGTGGAATGAAGTTCAGTTGTGGAGTAGGTGAGTCTTCAGTGACCTTTCAGATAGGTGGTAGCTAATAATATTATATGAACAAGTTGCTTTTTGGTAGTTTGTAGGCAGTTGATGGAATAGACTTGGGCTGGGGGGGTTGTAGCCTATACGAGAGTAGTAAAAGGAGCAACAACTCTTCTACAAGGCCTGCATCGGTTGTAGAAATCCAATTCTTCCTGAGGGCAAGTCTGCAATGTAAGCAGAGAGTTTCAGGCTATTTTACACAAAGTTTCCTATTTATGTTTTTTGCTTCCTCTATGACCTTGGACAGGAGGTTGGAGTCAATAAAGTACATTTTTCTCTCCTGCTGCGAATACTTCAGTGTTAAGGAAGGCTGGTTAGTTGGTTAGGGTTTTTAAAATGTTTTGATTTCACTGTTAAACTTTTCATTCTGTCCATGTTTTCCAGTTTGACCTCTCAGAATTACAGTATTAAAATTTCTGTAACAAAACATTTTTTTGGTGTAGCAGTTGTAAAATCTTTATTACTGAGGGATTACACTTTAGCGACTAGCATTGGAAAATACACTGTCCTCCAGGTAAAGAGTGTCCCTATGTTTCTGTATTTTTCTCTAACAGTTAAATGCTATCTAACTCTGCTTAACAGAATCGTTCCTGTCATGTTACACATGCTCCTTGTAAGCCCTGTCAATGCCAATGAAAAGTCTGTCGCTTACTACTATGAGTTTTCAGCAAAGCCCAGGTTCGTGAAAGCATCCTTGTCCCATACAGGCAGTGAAAATGGACTGCATATAAGCACGGAAGAAATAATTTCATTTGAAAAGTCAGAGACTTCCCACTAGCTCAGACTCTCACAAATTATTGAGTATTTGGCTGAGTTTTGGATCTGGTGAAGGAGAGTACTACCAAAGGTTTTAGTGGTGCACAGCCAGGTACAACCTGATGAAGACGACGGGCAGGAGGGTAACATGCTGGTCAAGACAGTAAGGTCACCTTGCTGTCGCTGTGAATTCCCACTGGTGTCAAAAGCACCACGTCTTTCCATTGTGTCAGTGCAGTTTCAGCTGCAATGAAACAAGTCTCCGAGGCTTTGGCTGTATATGTAGCTTATTTCTTCTTATTGGAGTGGGAAGAAACACTTTAAAGGAATAGTTTTGACAGGTAAGTTAACACCACTGACTGATAGTGTAAGAGGGTAGATGGCTGGTGTTTGTTTTCATTTTCTTCCTTGAAAAGCAGGGGTGTAGAAGTTAGTATAAACAAGGGTGCTTTTAAAAACATCTAATATATGATTCAGTATACAGCCTCAAATACTTACAAAATATATTTATAATTCAAAGTAAACAAACCCAACATGATTCACAGTGTTCAATAACTACAGTGCAAGGTCAATTAGCCTCAGTACAAACTGAAAATACTTTCGGACATGTAATAGAACCTCTAAAAAAAATTGCTTGGTTTGCTCGTGAGCTGTAACTCATGTACATGCTTACCAGCACAATATGACTCAACTGCAAGACTTTCTGAAAAGTTTTGGACCTGGAAGGAGCAATGACAGGAAAACAAGTCAATTATTTTGAGAGCACATTACCTTCCATTGCTTTTCACGCTCCAGTGCCTTGCCACATTTTAAACCGTTGGGGCTGAGGCAAAGTGTATTTCAGCTTTTGTCAGACTTTGGGAGCAAGTTAACAGGTGGCCTTTTCACCCTATTTTCATGCGTTTTCTTCACTTGCAGTGAAATTCCCAAATGAGGTTTCACCATTGCAGTTCTGACGAAATGCCGTGCGTAGTTTGCTCCGTGCAATACAATGGCAATCGTAGGAATTGTTACGGTTCTGTTCCTGTGCTGGTATCTTGGTAATCTGAGAGCAAGGGCAGAAAATATATGCCTTTTGATGGTTTGTTGACTTTATTGTCTGTGACTAGCCAACACAGTGCTTGAAAGAATGGGAAATTACTCTTTCAGTCTTAATTTTGGTCGGGAACCAATAGTAGCAGAGAAGGGTTTATGACTGGATGAGCAGTATCAAGTATCAATCTTTGTTAACAGTTTATCAGTGGTAAAAACAAGCCCCTAGTCATAGATTGTAGCTGAAATAATATTGAAATCGAAGCCTGCCACAGTGGAAATATGAAAGTAAAAAGAAATTACTATTAACACTTAGAAGGAATAAAGGACCTGGGTGTAGGCATGACGTAGATCCATCAGCCATTGCAGTAAGTGTTAATTTAGCTTTCTGCAACACTTGGATGACTCGGATGTAAGTCTGGTGTGGAAAATAACATGCACATTGCTTTAACATTGCCTGCTAAAATGTAATAGCAATTCTTTCCACTAACTTAATCAACTAGTACCAGGTTATTAAATGCAGGCTGCCAGGGTGGTGTGACGAGCAGGTCTGTAGCACAAATAGTTAAGTTTAAAAAAGAAACACATCTCATGCCAACATCTGTTGGAAATACCTAAAATGTTTTTTGACCTATCACTTTTCTGTGTGTTTGTGAATAAGCTTGTGGATTTTTTCTTTTTTGTGCAGGAGGGGGTGGGTTTTTGAATATCCACATTTCCATGAAAACAGGATTTCAGTCGCAGAACAGAATAGAACATATCTATTATTCAACTCAGTATAAACAAAGCTAGGGGGGTTGTTTATAACATAGATGAAAGCTGAATAAGTTTGCAATGCTTGGATTCAGACGCTTGTGAGGAGGGGTTGGGGGTCTGAGAGCATCTTTTATTTTGCAGGATTACTTCAGTGTACAGAGGAGGAGAGAAGCTATTCCAAACAGAGTCTAACTCTGTAGCACTAACTTCCACTCCAAATTTACTGCATAGTTCAACTGGATGTTTCACTGTGAAGATACCAACATGCTGGATCTTCAGCTTCTTGCAGGCAGCAGAAACACATGTCCACAAAAGCCAGTGCCCATAGGACATGATTTATTTGGTGAGAGAAGGAGGGGAGCAGGTGGAAGAGAGAGGAAAAGGAAGCCATGAATAATGTTGCCAGATTTTGCCCTCTAGGTCAAGTAATTACATGAAAGCATGACTTTCTATTTTTCTAGCTGTACCTCTAATTATATTTCTTCCTTTTAAGTATGTTTGTGTCCATAATCATAAAAGCCGTAATCTAGAATATAAGATCGTAGGTTCATGGTACTGCTCAGAAACTAAAATAATGCATTTCAGCGTTACAGAAACGATAAACGTATCTTTTAGGTAGAAGCCTGACTTACGACGTTTTGAATACTCAGTTTGGCAACAGCTTACCAAGTTGAGGATGAGACACCCTTTTTGGAGGTTGAACTTAGAGCTGTGCCCCAATTAACCCAGGAGTGTTCCCATTTAACCAGTGTCTGTTGAAATTGTCTCTGAGGACCTACTTGTGAGAGATGTCCAGGATCTTTTTCTAATTCAGTCTCAAAAGAAGGTATGCAAAGAAATGCTAAGTACCTCCCCAAATTGGTCTCTGAGACTGACTTCAAAAGACATCACTTAAGGGCCCCTCTGAAAAGCACTCGAGATTCAAAGGGTCGAGGCTGGGAGGGGAGGAAATAAGGCAGAGCAGAAGGCGTGTGTGCAATGCAAACAGGAACGGGAGCAGAAGTACAGCTATGAGGAGATACTTTGAAAGTAAGAAGAAATAAAAGCTTGATCTTGCTATGTCAAAGAAAAGAGGAGTCAATGAGGAGATCTGAGGATTTCTAGAGACTACCTAATTTTCAAAGACTTTAGGAAATATTAAGGGATGGGGTTTTCTTAATCATTTATAACACTATATGAGACAGAGCAGATATAAAAAGTATTTAGGCATGTATAACACAAAAACATTTTTAAAAAATCAAAACGGCACCCAGCATCCTTTTGAAAAGCAGCCCACCGCCCTCACATAAGAAGACAGGCTGAGTTTTATCATCTTCTCCAAGATGACTAAAATTTCAAAATTCAAGCCCAGCTCGGTGGCAATTTAGAGCAGAAGGGCAGTGGTTTCCAGCATAAATTGTGAGACTTCTAACTGTCAAGTGACACTGACGAGCACAGCCCCTTGGAGAAAATTTGAACATAGATCCAGAATATTATAACAGAATATCCCTTTGGCACATTAAACAAAGCTAAAACTCTTGTTAGCATGCGCAAGCTTCCCTTTTGCCATTGACATTTCTGATCCCAAGGGAGTTATAATGAAACAATATACTGTAAACTGCCCCAATTTTGTTACTGTTTTTGTAGTTAATGCTATTTGGAAGGAAACTGTGCTTGACCTTTAACTGGGTCAGTTTACAGTCAGGTCTCAAGGAGCCGACAATTATCAACCAATCGATAAACAGTGTTGTTGGCTCAGTAGTGCCTTTCCCTGCTAGGTTTAGACACATACTGATCTACGAATGTCTGTAGTTTAAGTCACATCAAGGCCTTGAAGGTGGACATCAGTGTAGAGGCAGAAAGCAATGCTGATACTGCTCAGCTGCACAGCTTGACCATTCTGATGCAGGTGGTAAAATTTACTTTCAGTTCTATTGACTTGTTTTCAGATGATTTAGAGGAAAACAGGGTTTCCAGGCTATTGATGCACTTGCCCTCTGAAACACAGGCTTGTGTTAGGGATACTGAGTGTGAACACTGAATATACGCTACATCTCACATTGTAAAATGAAAATCTTAATGCGGTAAACCATAAAAACTAATTCTGCGCCATGCAAGCTATTATCACAATGTCCTTGTGTTCAAAAAAATGTGATCAACAGCACTGTGAGCACGTGAATGAAAATCTAGAGCCTTAGCTTACGTGAACTTAATGAAAGTCTAGGATATTTGGTGTTTTGCAGGCCCAAAATTCTCATTGGCTACGGTCTAGATTTCTCTAGGTTGATATTTTGATGGTAATTGTCCCTGGAAAAAACCTTCTTCCTCAGAAGATCTCTCCAGTGAGTGTAGAGCTTGCAAAAGGGATCCTACACTGCTCTTTCCGAACTGCATTAGAAGTGAAATGCTAGAAGCACATCAGTGCAAGAGTTAGAAGAGTCTGTAGGAGAATTCCAGAAAACTTAAAACGAAGATACAAACATGCTGTGATGTCTTTACTCATCAGCCCCTTCTTATGCTAGTCTGTGATTGACATTCAGAATTCCAGCTTTGACAATTTAACTTGTTTGGTGGCAATGAGCTCACCCAGTGTGGGAAGATAGTGTGCACCAGAGCAGGTTGCTACAAAAGGGACACTCAGGATTTATGCAGCAAGCTAACAGAGGGCTATCTAGTGGCTTGTGAGAAGAAGTAGCATTGTCTTTAAATTACTTGGTTCAAGGCACCTACAAAAACCTTTCTGCACTATGAAAATGTCCTTTCTCTCTCATGAGGTCTCTTGTGAAGTACAGGTTTGATACTCTGTTGTCTATTGGTTATAAGCTAAACCGTAATTGAAAATTGTCTTGCAGTTTTACATAAGGTCAATGGTATTGCTAAGTAATTGTCTGAAAATTACATGAACAATGAAATATAATGTTGTACACTTTGTAACATACAGTGTCAGGCTGGTAAGAAATGTTTTTGCATTTAATTAACATTTAACAAAATAATTACAAGTCCTTCAGGATAATTAGGATACACACTGTATTTACAAAGTGCTTAAAATACTAGTTGACCTTTAGTAAGTGTGATAATAACAAACATATAACTTGCTATTATGCCAATTAAATGCCTGTGTATTTTGTTCAGATATTTAAAGGTGAAGGTTAAATCAAGTTAAGTCATTATCCTGTCAGAATGGGCATTTGGCTCTGATACTTTACTTCCAGAGAAGGCATGCAAAATATCTCGTGATATGCCCCGGGGATCTTACTGATCCATTTTATAATTTGCAGCAGGGATTTTAAAGTCTTGTGTTCCTGTGAGCTGCACTCATAGAACTCATTCCCAAGATGCATAGTCCTGAAGAGATATTCCTTCTTGCCCCTCTCTTTCTTCTCTCTAAAAATGTTAATGAATTTATGTTAAAGTGTATGTGTCTGTGCTGAATGATGATTCTCCAGCAGTGTCTCCCCTAATCTTCCAACAGCTGGAGAAATATAATGAGGTGACTGCAAAATTACCTTGGATATAAGGCCTCTTTCACCAAAGATTAGTATCTTTTCCTCAGATAGAAATATTGCGATGTTTTAATGTACTAACAAGTTAATACTTTATTGGTTAGTGTGGAATTAAAAAATATTCGTGTTGCATTATGCTTTTCTGAAACATTTGGTGCAGAACCTCAAAGGTAAGAAGTAAAAATGTTCGGCACATGGAAAACAAAGTTATAGATTCTCTGCTGATTTCAGTGAAGTGGCTGAAAACAAGAAAAAGAGGAGGAGTATTATTTTTCTTACCATTTTTGTAGGAATTTTTCCAAGGTGTTATCTTTGCGGAAAAAAAAAAAATCTATTTACAACACAAGTGATCTAAGAACAGAACTGTGACTTATGTGATGTAAATCAGCGTTACTCCACTGAGCTATAACTGTTCTATTATGTTGATGATCTGATCAAATATATTTTAGACAAAGGTTCAGTAAATTAGTATGGCTATTCTCTCTCTTTTCGAGAGTAATGTGCTTCTGACTTTGCATAAAGGTCAATGAAGTATTAAATTGAGGGTGATTAAATACAGAGTGTGAAGGAAATTATTTCAAGAGCAAGAATCAGTAAGAAGACAGATATGAATGAGGATGCAATAAAAATAAGGTAATCGTTGAATAATAAAAACACCTTCTGATATGCAAAGTCCAAAGCTGTGAGCATCTGAAGAAGTAGTGACACATGTACTGGGGAATAATCAAACAAAACTCTCTCCTTGCCATGTAATTGAGGCTTCTGTGTAGTTGTGTAAAAAGTATTTTATAATTCTCAGTACTGGCAGTGTACCTGGACCTCATATATTTAGAACAGAAATGTTAAAAAAAGGCCTTGAGTCAAGTCATTCAGAACAACATTTTAACACTATGTAATTGCCAGGCCCAGTGCTTCCAGGAAAATCCTTTTTCATAACAGTATGCTTAGATAAAGGCTTCTGTTCCTGGTCCTGCCATTACATTGCTACTACAATGCAACTAGGCAAGCTGCTTATCTTAAATTTGCAAAGGACACGCAAATCAGAAAATAGTATGTAAATTGTGACCATTGCGAAGCAATTTTTGTTCAATTTTTGTTTGGACTGGATTTACCAAGTAGGATACAAGGAGCTCCATGTTGTCATAAGATCCCGTGGAGTTCTTAGTTAATACTGAAGCCATTTTGGTCTGAATGTTCCCAGGTTTCACCAAGATGAGGTCATGACTAGGTACAATTCCTCTTGTTCACGTGTAATATCTGTCTGTTACGTTTTAAAGCATGACACAAAAACAAAAGCAGACCATCTATGTCTACATTACCCATGTGAAATAAAGCCTTCTCTTTCAGATACTGTCTTCTGAATAAAACTTGCTCCCAAGTTGTAATCCAATTCCCCAAGAGGTAAACAGGGAATTCTACAATGAAACTGATGAAACTAAAGTCAGACTCACATCAATAAAAACCATCCCTGAATATTCCCTAAATCATTCTTAAAATTGAGAGGTATACCTTGGGTTTAGTATACGCAGAAATAGAGATTTCTAGTCAGTGAGAAGTTGATGATGAAAAAGTTGAGAGGTTTTATGAGCCCTGAGGCAACAAAGTGCCAAGACATCAGTCAGGCCATTTGAAGTAAAAGCGCGGAAATCACTCTCAAAGGGGATTGTGGATGTTCCATGTTAATAATTGATAAAATAATGTACAGACAGCTGTAGATCTAACTGCCAAAAGCTGTGAAGTTGCATGAAAATATACTGCATTGCTTTCCTTCAGAAAGTTCCATTTTCAGAATGGCTGCTGATTTCAGCATTGCTAATTTCCATCACATAAGTTTTGGGAATCTTTTTCACAATTTGGGTTCTTTCTGGTTGATGTGAAGTTTTAAAGTGTGACTCCCCATTAATTGTTTTATGCAGAAATTAGCTGCTAATGATCCATTCATGAAGCGGTCCCAGTCTGATCTTTCCAGAGCGGTGGTGCATAAGATGGAACATGGTACTCTAGGTGATATTTCTCTGATGCGCTGTACAGTGACTTTAGAGTTTTTCAGTCTGCTTCTGAAATGGATCGTATTACATTTGCCTTTTCTGAGCTCACGGGAGTCCCATCACTCCCATCACTCCCATTGTCTTAATACAGCTTTGATACATCTAGAAGAATGGGTAGAGTAGGGAGAGAGAGGAAATACTGTTATCCACTAGTTGCAATACTTGCCTAAGGAGCTTGGAAATTTTTTCCATAGCCTATGAGTTTCCTGCATGTGCTTTTTTGCAAATTATAGATTCTAAGGACCATGCAACTCCTATAGACCAAAGTGTTCTGAAGCTGCAGCAGTAAAATATTGTTGAATAAAAAGGCAACTGGGAGTAAATTAACCATAGTGGGAATTCAGCATCTAATTCTCCCTTGCTCTTCAGATGCAATGACTTAAGAGGAACAATTTCTTTAATCCCAGACTAAATAGCAGTCAAGAAAAGCTGAAGGAATTTAATATGCCAGAAATAAATCAATGACTGCTTTAATATAGCTTCATGTCAGGCTTCTGTTTAGCTTCTACATAGAAGCTAAACTAGAAAAGACAAAGCTCCCGTTAGAATTCCTTGATACCAAATGTCTGCATAGCGAAAAAATGGAGCAGTTCCATCAAAGTAAGGAGTTGTATTGAATGAGGATTTGTCCCAAATTTTAAGCGTCCTTCGCTGTGAAACTGTGTAATCTGTTACAAGAGCCAAAAGAACTTTTACAGGCATTTTGTTCATCATATTCAGGATGGTTCTTTTTGTCTGTCTGAAGTGTTGTACTAGAGCTTCAAGGAACGGTTGTAGTCTCAATTATTCCTTCTGCATTTCTTCCATATTCATACTGAATCCAGAGGGAAGGGTTACCACTAATAATTAATCTTTCCCTAGTTTGTCCAAGCAAAAGTACCAAACCTACAAACAAGGGGGCAATTCTAAATGTCTCTGTTACTGTGTAGAGTTTTTATTTAGTTACAAAAATTAAGTCCAAACTGTTACTCTGGGTTCTAGCAGTCTATTTTTTGAAATATAATGTGCAGAGTTCCTGTGTTGGTTCTGTCCATTATTCACTGAGATCCATAATTTTAATGGATCACGTGGTAATGCAGAGTTCAAATTAATCTGTACTAATAGCTTCTGCAGTTATTATTTATATTAGAACTAGAAATATTCTACTTAACAATCAAAAGGTGGGTGAGTATCAGTAGTGGTTATTTTATGTCCTTCATTTGCATTGTCATAGTTTATCCTAGCTTGTATATCCATAGGGAGATGTGAACGTTACAAGATTTGGGTAGGAGGTCCAAAATGCAAATACCTGGTAAACTGGCTTATCTTTGTTCCTATGTCCTTCATCTCCCATGTGGAGGACCATTGCATAGCCTATATACTGCTTAATTGCTAATAGATAGCATCAGTCTGAAACTATAATTAGTTCATTTTACACTTCTGTCTTGTGAGTGATTTGCATCTTGTAGAGCATATATGTTTCTTTTAAAAACAGGCTGAGATCCGTTTTCTTCCCTGCTTTCATTCTCCCGCTTCCACAGTTGCTCAGAAACATAGACCAATTCTTCCTCTCTTGGGAAGACAGCAATTATGTCTTTTGAATCCGCATTTTCATCTTTAAGAGGCATCTGGAAGTAGCAAACAGAGCTCACATTCATTTCAACTGAATTATAGATCAGAACCACTGCCACGTTATGCGGAGTATTACCTGTACCCTTAAAGGCTCGGATCTTGTGACTCTGTTGCGCAAGTATCACTGTCTAAAAGAATCTCTCTACTGTTTTCAAGAGTGTTACACCGTGGGCCGTGGAGAGAGACCCAGCACTTTTACTATAGCTTTTAGAAAAGCAAGCAGTTACATCCCCTTGTAGTCTGAGTTACCATTTTTCACCCTGTGATATGGCTGACGCTGGAGTTTTCAACTCGGTCAGGCTCTTGCTGAGAGCAGAACAATGAAGGCTGCTGGGTGATAGGATCATGAGAGCGGGGTAACAGCATGTTACTGCAACCTTCCTCTATACATAAGCATTTTGCTTTTCATAAACTCAGCAGTATGGCCACCAGTCTGGAAATAGAACACTGGAAGTGGTGTCAAAGCTTACAAATTTACACAAAAGTTAAGTTAAAAAAAAAAAAAGAAAAAGAGAAATGAAAGTGGGAAGTGATTTGTCTGCTCTCTTTGTGGTAGCACAAGGTGGTGCTTTGACATTTGAGGCATCTATTTGCTTACGGCCTGGCAGAGTTTGGGATCTCAGCAAGGTTTGGAGGCTTCAACTTGCTGTGGTGAAATACATATGAGATTAAAATATGCATGCAGTTTTTTTGGAGATAATTTTCTTGTCTACTTAATGCCCAAAACCATTTAATAGAGCAAGGTTGGAGCATATGCAAACGTGGCACTTTGCTGAGGTTTTAAGTGAATTTACTACAAAAAACCAAATTTACTTTTTAAGTTGTAACATAGGCTCTTTGAGGCTGTGACTTCTTCAGGTGCGAGCTTTAACAAAATCTCTTGTATTGTTTGCTCTAAATAAATATTTGTTAACTCTCATATAATTATTTGTAACTTGAAAGATATCTATTTTAGAAAAGTTAAGGGCTTTCGAGGTACCTGGGTGCTTCTTTATATGTGGTCTAACCATTGCATGATCAGTTACCCTGAGTCAGATCCAAAGTAACTTGAAATCCACTGGAAAGATTTCCCTGGACTCAGCTAGGCTTTGGGACAACTTTTGTCTGCAGCTATTTCAATGCAGCTTGAGGCTTGCAGGTTTCGTAGTTTTGTGTGTTGGTATCTGGGAGGATGATGCCAGTTTCATCTCTGGTGGACCACCTCAAAGGTAACTGCGAAGTGAGGGATCTCTGATTCATGATCCAGCACCACCAAACGAGACTAGAAATTTACATCTGTCCTGAACTGTGCCTCTGGCACATCCACTGTGTAGTGAAAGCCTATGAAGGGCTCTGGAAATGTACCCACGTGTCTTACAGGAGTATTAAGCAATCAACAAAATTAACCTAGGTTTGCTTTCATTAGAAAATATTACCTGATCCGTATGCCTAATTTCAGAGATGCAAATGTGATTGCCAGCTGTGACAGCCACCAATTCCTGACACATCAGTTGGGTCACACAAGGCAGCTGAGTAGATGTTTCAATGCAGAGGGAAATGAAATCAGCCATTGCGGAGTCCAGTTACCCTTAGTCTTTGCACTGGCCTAAGCTCCAGGACAAATTAATTGTACCAAATAAAAAAGAGTGAAAGCTTCAGACGTAAAGTTTGATCCCAGCTTTGCATATTAACTCTTAGTTTAAATTCTACCTTTTCTACTATGCATGGACTAATATAAATGAAAACATACTAGGTCTGATTCTCCTTTCACTAAGATAGATTTCACAGTTGTGTGATTCCAATGCTTTCGGTAGTGGCTTTACTGGATCAAATTGCATCGAAGAAAAATCAAACCACAAAGTATTTATAATGTTTAAAACTACAAGAAACAGGCTAATGGCTCACAAGCATGAATGAACCAATGTAATAGACCATAAAGTGTTCTTTGGTATGACTTTATTTGTTTTATCAAAGCAAAAATTTTGGTAGACCTTACAAGATTTTAGCCTATTCAGAAGTGTACAGCAACTGGTGAGCTTCTGTGAAGCTGTAAATTCCACTGTAGTTATGTGTTGAAGACAATTTCAAATAAAATTACAGAAAATATGCTATAAAATGAAAAGGTAAGCCTGTTCCAGCTGTAAATATATGGACTACTGTGAGAGTTTCCTTTATGTCCAGCAGATGTCAATGTGGCAATAAACCAAAGCACACTGGGAATCAAAAACAAGACTGTCCGCGTTCAGAATAAAGGTAGAGCAACTACTCTCATCCCAAGTGCTAGACTCAGCCATGTTCTCTCACTGCAATGGAGCATTCATTTAATTTCAGTGGACTCTTCTCAAAAAAAAGGTTTTTGTTTTTCCACACACAGCCCACTTTGATTCAACTACAATTAAAAATGCTTCATGACTTCTATGATGTTAGACATCACTTGTTTTGTTGCTTTCCGTTTCTTTGCATCCTCAGCTCCTGCAAAGATGATGGTCTGTCTTTTTTCCTATATGCAAAATAATTAATGTAGGTTCTTGTACCTATGCTCTTCTCTAGTGCTTGGCAGATTTTCTCTCCAGACTTACGCAGGGATTTTCCTGTTGTGCTGTTTGTTGTGTTACATGTTATCTCAAATTATTTGCATTGAAGTGGATATTTCACTGATGTTAATTATGTAGGAAATAGGAACAATGGATGGTGGTTAACGCTTTGTAGGTGGGTAGCTTGTCCTCTAAGTAGTTCTTGTATTTAGTCTTTTCCTGTGATGTTTGTAGGCTCCATGAATTTTCTTTAAGTTCATATTGTTGTTGAACTGTTATGTCTTTTTTAATCTACTGTATGTGATATTTGGGTATTGCTGTATTGATTTTCCAACAAGACATTTTAGCTCCAGAATATTAGTGACTCAAACTATAGGTGCTGGTGTGTGTTTTTTGCTTCACAAAATCATTCGACAATGGCTAAAGAATAGAAAAACTTTGTGTGCTTCTTGCTATTTGTTTGGAAACATTTATCTAGACCATTGGTTTACAGAAAACTTCTTCCAATGAAGAAGATAAAAGCTGTCATAGAATCGATTAGGAAGTCATTATCTGTATAAGATGTCAAAGTTGAGGGTATGGACAGCTGTCGTCTCTGTGATGACTATGTGAAATGCTGTGGTAAGCCCATACTCTATGTGAAAGCTCAGAGCAGGTCTACCACAGACATTCAGAAAGTGCTAAAAATTGTCACCTACACAAAGGTTCAGGTGGGTTTGGTAGCTGCGGCGATGACTCTAATGTACTTTCTGCTAGCTGAATGGTCTTGTGCCATTGTTTCCAGGATGAGTGGAAAGTCTATATTTGGTTCAAAGTATTTTCTTTTTTTTTTAAAAAAAGTGATATTTTTTTTTTTTTATCCCACCACATCTGCAGCTCTTTTCTTAGCAGTGCTCCTACTTGATTGAGGCAATTTTTCATCTCCTAGAATTTGAGGGCCACAGTGGACTTTCTCCAGCATTACTTTCTTCCATGCCTGTTAACACTGCACTTGGGTTCTTTGGGGAATAACTGCTAATAAATAACGATAAAAGAAGTAGTAGACATCCCTCCCATTTCGGTTTCCCTTACTGCTGACCTCTGCGTTCTGAGATAAGAAAGTGGTGATATGCACATAAAAGAACTGTTCTCCACTGCTGAATATTTCATAAGAGTTTCTTGTTGAAAGATTGATTTTTTTGCCACAGCTCTCTGACTTTATTTGTTGTCAAGATGAACATGCACACTATGTCTTGGAAATGTAAATATGAATATTTGCTCTTTTGTCTGTGTTGGAGAGCTCTGTCTATGGCATGTGACGAACCCCTTTTTCTACAAGAATATGAAACTCGCAAGCAAAGAAATTTTCAGGTTGAAATTGCTATTCAGTTCAATCCTCTTGAGAACTTCACACCTGTATATGTAAGATTTGCATAAATTCTTACAGTCTTAGGCTAACATTTGGCAAATCACACACACAAAAGCAGTAAGATACCGTAAGTTGACACAGTATATTGTAGAAGATACTCATACTAAAATAAAACTTTTGTACTGGCATGTGTATACTAGTATTTGTCTATCCTGAGATTTTTTTTTAGACCTGTACAGTATAGTTGTGTTTTAGCATAATATTGCACTTTCACTACGATGTAGCAGTTTTGCATAAGTTTGTCTGACAGCAGCTATCACAAGGGACTAAACCAGCCCATATTACGAACACGAGGCTTGATTTTTATTATAGTGTAATAAATGCGTTAGGCCTGCAAGCTTGTGTATTCAGTTTTGTTCTTAAGTAATCCTTAAACCATAGTGCATATCAGTTACCGATTTTGTGATGACCTCAGCTTTTGTGCATTGTTTTGGTCACTGACTGCAGAAATGAGGGGCTACTCTCAACAGTAGTCCCTTAATTTCCTCCTTCAGCCAGTCTGATAAAATTTTTTCTTGCTTCCTCTCTGGTGAGTTTGGGAAATGCATTTGACTCGATTCATACCCAATGAATCAGTTGTATTTCATTATTCAAAGCATCTGTCATAGGGCTGCGTTTGTACACGTTAGTAGCACAAGTGCTGTCCCATAAAATTCAGTCTTAGAAGGCTCCCTCAGAAGGGAGCGTTACCCCAAGGAAAATCTCCGGAACATTCTGTTCTTAGTGTGTGACTTCCTGACATAACAAGTCAGAAATGTCATTTCTGAACTGGGATTGCCCGTCATTCTGTTAGTGTCCCTCTGTCACTGTCCAGTCACCCAGAAGTGTTTGTTCTAAGTTTTCTGTCGTCCTGCTGAAGGCTTTTCTAAACTACCATTCTCGTTTTTGTCCTGGCCATGTGGTGTGAGCAGAAGGGGTCTCCTGTGCTGCAAAAAGAGGAGTGAGGCCAGGAGAGTAGCGTACTAGTAACAGTCATCAGGGTTAAGTGACAGTATAAACCAGGAGGATCTGGGGGACTTGAAGTGCTGTTCTTACCGAAAGAGAGGACCTGTAAGCATCCCCAATTTACAGAGCTCTGGTTAAACATGCAATCATTAGGCTTCCTAATTTTCCAATTATATTTTCAAGAGCGTAATGTGCACTTCAGAAGACTGTCTTCAGCTGGCGCTCACCTTCATTGTACCCCATACAAAATTATGAGAAGGGAGAGGACTGGGGAGTTGGGGCAGGATGTTGCACAGGCCATGTGGGACCGCAGGCAAAGCAGCTAGAAAGGTCGTTAAGGTAAACTTGCTGTAATCTTGCAGCTAACAAAGATAAATAACTTGCAGTGCTACCGATTCAGGAGCAGTTGTTTATATGCATTTTGTTTTTATCTATTTTTTGACATTCTGAATGCTTTTGCTGGGTGTTGCCAAACCAGCGAAGCTCTTACCGTAGGTGCCACAGGACATGGCGTCTGCCAGCACGTCAGCTAAGCCTGTGCAGCAGTGCTGCCTTCAACAAGACATGTACAGCAAGGTGCTACACCATGTCATCTCGCTTTGGAGAAAAGTTCTTTACTTGTTTGTCCTCTGTTAGTCCTCAGCTGTTAACCATAGCTTATTTTTTTCCTGATAGCTATATGGAACCTGGGGGGCAATACCCACTGGGATCTGTCTGCTGGCTTAGATCAAATTTTAGTTCCAAGTGTATTTACTGTCACTTCTTTTATATGGGACTTGTAAATCTTTTCATGTAGAAACAGTGTGGAACTAAAGGTCTAAACCTTCCCTTTGATGTTGGTAAGAACTTTCCTGCTTAGTCGGATTGGGCTATGTTGTTATATAACCACAGGGAAAAAATTTGATAATGGGTTGTTAGAAACTTTATGGAAATTTTTAAATTAAAGTTTAAATAAGCATATTGATAAGCTGGTATAATGAGCTCTGCTGTAGTCTTTGGGTAACACACATAAATATATATAAAAGATGAAATCAAAAGTCGAAGTCATATCGATATTCCTACTTGTGTGCAACAGGTTTTGTAAATTGGCTATATCTGTGATTTAAATCTTAAGTGAGCTAAAGATACCATATGGTTTCACTGTGTATCCGAAACACTTGAACCCTAGTTGAGGAAATAGTATTAAGGACATTTTATTCTTGGCTTATTGCAGTATTTTTGCTGAGTAGGGAATGTGTTTTGAGCTGCCCTTGAGTTGCATGGATGTTGTGCTTTCTGTAACAGAAACAAATGTATCGATCTCTTCCTGATACATATGACACCCGTGGGGGGGAAAACCAAACCAAATCAAAACAACCCATCCTTTGAAGGGTGGTAACTATTGTATATCGTACTGACACCTCTCTCCTGTCTCTCATAAAGTTGGGATTTTAAAAGGTAATCACAGAGAAGAGCGCAGGGGGAGTATTTGTTCTTTACTGATAAGTGTATATGATAATCACCTCACCTGGTCAGATCCTTTTGCCTTCACACTTCTAAAGTAATTTCCAGAATCTTCCCACATTTCAAGACGTGCCGCTTTTTATGTAATGCCCTAGTACTCTCACATATATAAAAATTGTTTTTATATACTGATCTTCAAGATTTTGTGCTTATAATGAGATTAGTCCTTCTTTTCTTCCATACTCTAGTTGCTGGGTAGTATCAAGAATGTAGTCTGGTAGAAACAAGCTAGTTCCAAAGACACAGTCTTGTGTGATGCCACATGGGTTAATTTAATTCCTAAATTAATGTAGGCTCATTGCCGAAGTATATTAACTGAAGATTTTCCAAAATACTGATTTCACACTAATATTGATTGATTAACACTTAAATGAGGGAAATTATAGTTTTGTGCATTAGGGTTATGATATTTACACTGCATCATATGCTATGTGTTTTATGCTATCTCTAACAGGTTTGGCCATTTTCTGTTCTACATTTTTTTTTTTCTGCGTTCCGAAACAGCTGAATATGCTCTTTCTTATTAAGAGTCAGTATTTCAGCTGTCAGCTTTTCACAGGGCAACAGCAAAGGGGAAGAGAGAGAAAAATATGAGCAATAATCACTTCCACTTGTATAGCATCTTTCATCTCAGTCTCCAAAGCCGAACATCATTAGTGAGATAGGACTATGGGTTTTATTTCTGACCTGCATCCAGGCTACCTTTTCTTGTGATCCTACTCAAGATAATTAGCGAAAGAAGAATAGATGGGTGGCCAGGAAGAAGCTAACTCAGATGTTAGCAGAAGCACTGCTGAGTACTTAGCTTCTCCAGTTTCCCTTCTCTTGTGAGGAAATGGTGTCCTTTCCTGGAAATGTCTTCCTGAATGGGACATAAAATCAAGATTTTACAACGTGCTTAGTCATTAAATATCTTACAGATTGTTTTCTGAGAGCCAGATCCCATCCTATTTACTTCCATTTCAGCTTCTGATGTTCTTCCACAATTTAAATGAATACAATATTCTCCCTTCCAGGCCCTAATTAATGTGGAGTTGTTTAGTTCCGTTGCGAGGCATTGAAAAGCCTCTGATCTTGCCTCAAGAAGCAGATGTGATTCCTGCACCTGTGATGCAGCAAAGCTTATTCAGGTGGCAGAATATTTCGAAATCTTTTGCTCAATAGCATGATACTTTCCAGCCGTGAGTCTGCTCTTGTACTGAAATAAATCAGAATCTGTTCTGTCACAGCAATTAAGGTTTTTCCCCTCCCGACAGTTTCAGATCAGTGTATCTGACCCTGTGCTTTCAAAGGGGTGATGTTAATTTTTGCACAGATAACCAAAGCACACCAGCTTAACTGAACTGATGCTGGCAGATGTTCCAAGATAATGATGGTGTTTGAATACAGCCCTGACTTCTTCACCTCCTCCCCTCTGTCCTCAGAGGTGATTGCAAGAAACACAAACACGTGCTGATCAAACCTTTCCTCTGATGGGATTCTAGCTAATGATATTGTCATTATCAATACAGTCTCTATCGATCGAGTTTGTCGGATTTCCACTTTGCTTTGATTTTACCCAGTGCAATGAGACACAAAGGATGTCCCCATGCAAAGCTGAAAAATCTTACATGCCAGGCTTCGTGTGCCTTACAAATGGCTTGTGGTGGTTCTTCCAGTATAGTCCATGTTCTCCAGCCTTTCAGTCGGACACTTCTTTGTTTCATATTGCGTAAGCTTGCAGAGTCAAAACAACGTTCTCCTCGGCTGGTGGCTTTTTGTATTCACAAATGGCCAGAGCTTTGGTTTCTTATTTGGACAGTGGATCATGTGACTGTTGTGATGACAGCAGTAGCAGCATTTAAAGTCGATATTACTTACGTATTTATAAAAGAAACCAAGCCAAAAATAATAAGCATGTAATTTTTCGGCCCTTTCCAGCCCAATTATGTATTTTTTTCTTCTGTCTGCAGTCAAACAACAGCCTCAGGCTCTTCTGCAACCTCTTACCCGGGGCTGAGGAGATACAGTTGATATATCAGGTAGATTAGGAGACCTGGATAATTTCTAATCGCAGAACTGCTTCAGACAGCTGTTTAAGAATAGCGATGTTCATATAAACAGAGTCACTATAGATTATTATAAGTTTGTGTACTTTCTTCAGGGATGCTGATCTTACCTTACAGCTATCATGGTGCTGAATCTTACCTTGCTTGTGTTTTTAATTCTCTTCTCCCTTCACCCTTCAACTCCTACACTAAGTATGTAACCTCTGTATGGTGAGAATAATTTTCGTATGGCTTATGTGTACTACTACTGCTATCAGGAGATCCTGATCTGCTAGCTGGGGGCTGTTGACTGTCCTGTGATGTAGATACAAAATACAAGTTTTGTTTCACAGCAGGCTGAGTAAAATCTGGTACAAAAAACCCCCAAACCATCTTTGGATGTGGGAAAAAGTTTAGTGATGGATTTCCTGAGTATCTGTTACTAAATTTCTGCTCCTGCTTTATTTGAAAGGAGTGAATATACCTGACTTTTTTCCAGTCTATCATATTATTAAAATTATCTCTAAATATACTGAGACTTCAACAACAGATTTAATCAGTGTACTGTGATGTGGTTCATGCTCTGGGTAGAATACAAATACAGAGACTCCAAAAGAGAAAAAGGGCTACTTTGCAGTTCTGGAATGTGAACATCTACATAGGAAAAAGAAAATAAAGCAGTGCAATGTGAACTGGAAGGAAAGTGTGACAGTCATTCTTGGGTTAAAGAAAGCGGGAAAAAATACGTGTGAAATCATTTTGCTATCCCAAAAATGACAGGGAGGAACATTATGAGCAGGGTCTCATATTTCCCCAGTAACTAAATATTGCTTTGGCTTTATTGCTTAGTTGACTTACAGAGAATGGATTTGTGGTTAGTGGAAAGAGCTTTAAAATTGCAACTAGATTACTTTTTTTTTTTTTTGGACTGAAGAATTTTTGATTAAAAGAATGGCTTGAAGCTTAATTCTTTTTTTTAGAGGGCTTCTTTCTTCAGTCAGAATTTTACAGACGTTTTTCAACGAAAAGTAGAAATTAAAATTAATTATGCACTGATGTTAGTTTTGCTCCTCTCTAGGCCTTATTTTTAAATGGAGCTTGAAGGCAAAACTAATTAATGAGACGACACATATATAAAATGAGTTCAGAAGTACAGAAATCCTGGTGTTGCCTCAAGCGAGAGGCCTGAACACAATGAGCTAAGTATAGACTGTTTTAGTGGAAAAAAAATTAGGTCTTAAATTCAGACCTTCCCCTTCATACTCCTTTCTTTCACCTTGTTTAAGATAAATCGTTTGACCAAGATGGAGTTTTCCTGAGTGATTTGTGGTTTGAAATAGTCTAGTACTTTCAGACTCTCTCTTTTCATTTCCTTAAAGAAGTCTGAACTTTAAAGTGAATCCTTCTGTCTCAGAGCAGAGGAAGAACAAACCCTTCTGATTTGGGGGCCAGGGAGGTGGTCTGAAAAAATCGTCAGTAGCTGTTGAAGACGTTGGTGTGCCTCTACTATTGCAGGAACCTAGTCCTGATCAGCCAAAATGAAAATAAGGAGGGAAAATTTTAAAAAAAAAGAAAGGTAGAAAATGAAATTTTGGGATGCAAACTGTAAAAAGAAGTCATAAGAATGGAAAATAGCTGATAGGTTATACTTACCTCTTCCTTTAAACTTTTATCATCCCTGGGCAATAGATGTTCTTTTGGAGACCTTCACACTGTTTGCAAATTTTTGAACAATTGTGAGAACAATTGGAAGTTTTAAAAGAGACTTTGAAAATGTGGCTTTTTCTCTGAAGATAAATCCAATCACCACTGCATGTTTCATCTCATCGGTCAGACAATGTAAAGTGTGGGTTTTTTGCAATCTGTACCATGTCACTCTGGTTTGGAACAACGGGGACTGAAAGCAACCAGCAGCATTTCTCTGGGCTATGAATACATTGCCTCTTGAAAATGTGAATATAGATTCACATCTTTATTTCAAGTCCTTGTTCCTATGCCAGCAAATCATTTAATATCACAACAGAAAAGAGTATTTTACTTCTTTTGGACCACAGTTAGAATAATTTTTTTCTCTCACAACTAATGCAACCATAACTTAAACTGACAGTGCTAAATACTGTGGTAATCTGAAAACAATGCCTTTATTGCCTGATAAATGAAACTGCCGTAAAACAAGAATCACATTCCAAAAAAGTGTCTAAACTATTAATATAAATTCATCCAGAATCCAAAAATGCTTAAGCAGTAGGCTAAATACTGTTTTCATCCACCTCTGACTTCACTGACACATTTTTCTAGCAGGTTTTGTTGGCATAATGAACAAATTGAGATAATAAAGCTTTCCTTTCATAAATGTCTGAATGTTGGAAAAGGTTGGTTGTGCTTTATATAGCTCTTGGTGGCAATGTGCCTGTATAGTGCAAAACTCTAATGCAGATGCATCTCTCTGGGCTGCATCTGCAGAGTGACTGAAGCCAGCAAGCATGTCTAGGCTCTGCTGATGGACACCTGTTGGAAGTTCCTCCAAAGTGGGGTAAAATCTTCCACGGCAATGCGTTAATGCAATTCATCTGCTAGTTTTGGATTGTGCAGGCTTAGCCAAGTTCTTTGTTGTACTAACTTCCTAAAGAGTTGGTTTCGAAAGAGTTTGCAGTGGAGAGGGATGCTGGAGTCCCACTGGGGTGGGGGTGCTCCTTGCATGGCTTTGCTTTCCGTGAGGCACCCCAGACTGGGTCTGTCCGGCACCCAGCGAACTCCTGCAGCAGATTGAAATTCCCTGTCTAGTGCCGTGCAAATGAGCCAGTCGGATGCCCGAGGGAGAGTCTCTGGTGTAACACCAACGGAAAGGGTGAAAAGGGGAGTGGCAGAGCAGCGTGCTGCAGCACCCTACTGCTTTGTGAATCAGGGCTTGCTTGGAAAACCCAGGACAGGGCGTGATGAGCAGAAGGCCATCTTTGAGCAGCGAGAACTCCAGGTGATGTACTTGAGCAATGAGCCCAGAGTCCCCAGTCGCAGACTAATGTGAGCTATTCCTGCAGGGAAAGAATGAAATAGGAAAACAACACCGCTTAAAGTATGCTTTTGTCATCCAGAAACACTTAAGCTGCATGAATAAAATTGCATTTGGTATGCCAAGGGCATGAATAACTCCACATACTGAAAAGCAAGTGCATAAGCTTGGATGATTACCGGTGTCAAGACAGCAGGCTCCCCTAGCTATTTACAATGGAGTTTTACAGAAAAAGAGAGGAAGAAATGTCCATAACAAGAAAGTGGGTCAGATGCACAGTGAAAAAGAAGAAAAAGAACAAGAATTAGAGAGCCCACAAGCTGCGTCCCAACAGCTCTGAATCTGGGGACAGAATTTGTGTAAGCACAAATGTCACTTTTCCTACCCTCAACAAAAACTGACAGACCTCCTACGTTGCTTTAGAGGACGCTTGGCTTGTCCAGCAGCTTCGTTAAGTACAGTGCCATCAATGCTGCAGACGATGCTTCAGATTCCTAAAGCTTGATTTCTGTCAGTAGAAAAGTGGTTTCTCCTGTTAAGCAGGGCAGGTCTCTGACCTCAGAAAATGCTTAATCCTGATGGTGACAGTTCCTTTCAACTGCCTGGGTCAGGCTTAAAATAGTATTTCTGTGAAGAAGAGGGTTTGGTGGATGAGAACAAGGCTGCTCCTCGCTTCATTGTGCCTGGTGAGCTTTTGCTTTATTTTGTTTAAAACACAGAAGGAGCCTCCTAGCCTAGAGCTACCTGTGTCTCCAGCATGGAGCAGTGTAAAGACTTGGCCTGTTGCTGTAAAAACAAGTAGGCTATGTGTATTTCATGCTTCAGGTGCCATGTTATTTTGTATGTAGACCTAGAGTACTCGGGAGATTCAGGGTTGTTCCATAGCCCAGCAAGGGAAAGAGCTGAGTAAGACAAAGGAAAAACAGAGATGGGCCTGTAGAAAACACAGATGAAGGATTGTCCATCTATCTGCCACAACACGGACACCCCGAATGGGCACAGTTTACGGTGTTTTCTCTGCTTACTTCCCACTGTTCTTGTCCTAGCCTTTCCTTCCTGGGCAGAGCTTGATCCTGTTTCTCCCGAACATCAAAAGAATGTTTAATGGTTATGGGAGACTCTGGCCTGATTCTTTCTTGTGCCACAGGCTCCCTGGGTGATCCTCAATAAGTCAGGTCTCGATCTCTTCATCCTGCCATCCTCTATCCATAAACTGTGCAGACCATCATACTGCACCCGAAAGGAGTCTTGTGGTGATGGACACCTAAGCAAGTGATCTGCTGAGTATGATTCAGCTGCTGCTCAGCCGGGAGCTGCAGGCAGGTCCCCTGTCACAGGCAGACGTCCTACGGGCTGCTGTGTAACCCCAGTGTCAATATGGGCTGAAGTTTCAGGCTGAGGTCTAGCCAAAATCGTTTGGCTAACCACATCCTGAAAGAGCGGTCAGGCATTGGAACAGGCTGCCCAGGGAAGTGGTGGAGTCGCCATCCCTGGAGGTGTTCAAGAAACGTGTGGATGTGGTACTTCAGGGTATGATTTAGCAGGCATGGTGGTGTTGGGGTGATGGTTGGACTTAATGATCTTGGAGGTATTTTCCAATCTTAATGATTCTATGATTCACCTCTACTATAGGGATGCTTATATTTGTAGTGGCTTGTGTGTCAGCCCTGAGCTATAGATCTGTATCTTACCACATAGCAATTATGCAGAGACTTTAAGTGACAGCTCGGTTTTTCCCATGTTCCCACATTTTCATTTTGTAATTGAAGAAAACTTATGATCCTATTAGCAAGTTGTTGTTTGTTTGTGTTTTTTGTCTAGAAGTTATGGCCTTTGATGGATATGTTATGTACATGCTCACTGATTAAATATGACAGTAAATGAAAACACGTTCAAGAATACAGGCTTGGGATGCCAGCCAAAGTATTCATGAATAAACCCAGTGAACGACAGAGGACGTGTGAGTAGGGACGTAAGGGTTGTACCCTGCAGCAGGGTCTGTAGTTCAAGGAGCATCAAGTCCAGAGAGTCAGTCCCACCAAAGGGTTTTAGTGCAATCAGACCTACTGGGGCTGGCTTGTTTGGTACTACACCTGTGATGAAATCTCCTAGAGAAAACGGCCTCCTGTATGCTTCTTAAAAAGAGCCTGATTTCTGCCTGGATTGTGGTGGGGTTGTTTGGTTGGTTGGTTTTTTACCGCTAACAAATGACAGTATTAAAACCAAGGCATGAAATGCCAGCGAGCCCAGCACCCGGTGCAGAGGTGAGGACCCCCTGTTCAGCTTCAGCCTCTGCCATGGGGCGGCAAATCCCACCAGTTCCAATTTCCCACAAGCTTTTTGTGGTATTAAAGGAGTAGTTGTGCTGAACTGTCTTACAATAAAAAGCAACTTGTTCGATTAGATCCTCTGTCCTCCTGGATCAGAGTCATTACGGGATTGTTGCTGAAGCCTATTTACTAACCTTGAGTTGATACAAAGCATGCTAATCTAGCAAGACCTGTTCTACCATGGAGACTAAAAGGGAAGCATTAACGCTTTCACTGTCAGACTTCGGGTGATTTTAATCTATTTTTCTTTCATACAAGAATAATGAAATGCAAACACAGGACAATGTGGTGTCAAATTGTAGCCCAAGATCAGGATTAGGCAGTTTTTACTGGCTTGTGACAGCTTACCACCTGCATCCCTCCCTCCTCTCCATAACCATCAGTCTGCACAAAGCTTCAGAATCTTTGTAGGTAGTTTAAATTTTCCCACAGCACAGTTCTACATTTTAGTTCCATAGGTCCTGATTTTGCAAATCTGTTAAACATTCACTCTGCATTGAGAATGATCCCGATGTTCTCTGATAGGGATTTACACACAGGAATAGCACCCTTTCCTATTGAAAAGCAGTCACCAGCTGAGGAAAAAAACGTTATACTCTGGGCATCTCAATGTTATAGGCTGGAATAGGCAGAGCTTCTGGATTAAAAAACATTCCTTCAAAGGAAGGACAAAAAGCTTTAGTCCTCAAGTTGCAATAGCAAATGTGGACTCTCTCCATCCTGTTTAAATGGGAGACAGCAGCTTCACTGGCAGTGACCTGGATTTTGTTTTGACAGGCAGATGTGTGTGCGCTTTGAGATGTGCTCCTCCGGTCAGCTCCCAGCCACTGCACCCTCCCGCTGCCCAGAGAGCCATTGCTTTACACAACTCTTCCCCCTCCCATCTTTATGCAATTTAATTACCTCAGCCCATCGCCAGTGAGGAACAAAGCTCAGTCAAGGCTCAAACGTAGTGGAAAGAGGAGAAAAGTCATAAAGGGAAAGTTAATGGCCCAGCAATCCCTGTTGGGAGCACAACTGAAATGGGCTCTGTTATTTCTGCCAGATGAATCACATCTTGCTCAGGGAATCTTTGGTGGTTTCCTTGTTGCTGCTCTTACTTGGGGAAGGTCCAGGTGAAGAATCCCCTCAAAGCACAGCTGCCTGACAGGGGGCTTGTTAACTGTGGACAACCTGTGAGATTTATCTTGGTGTCACTTTGTAGTTCTTACCTCTGCTTGTTCAGCGAAGTAGCTCCATCAACATCAATGTCTTTAGAAGTAGTCACTCATTTTAAATTAACACTTGAGTGTTGACAATTTGTTTTGGGTACAGCAAGCTGGTCAAAACGCTGTTATAGAAAAAAAGGTTACTGACATGAGTTGTATAATATTTAAAAATACAGAGTTTTGACTGTTGTTCTTTGTAGGGGTGTAGTTTTGTGCTTCACTTTCATTTGAAGTAGCTTCTAGACCAGTTGCAAAGACCACTTTACATAAATTTATTGGACCTATTTACACTTAAATGGGCTAACCAGGATTTATGGATGCTAACGCATTTAGAATGTAGTTCTTGAATATAAACATGTAGATTTGTTAATGATATGCACATTTTAGATTAAGTAAAAAATAAAATCTGAAAGACTTAATTTTCCTGACTAATGCAAATGTTGTGTAATCGAAGCTGTAAACTTTGCATCAGAGATTAATTCTCTGTGTTTGTAGGCATTCTGTGGGACAATGTCTAAAATTTTTCAAATAATGATAGATCTTTATTATATCAAGTTACTTGTGGTTATTTGGAGTATTGCAGTTGGATAAAAACAGTAGTATAGAATTGTTTTCTGCTGTATCTTGCTGGGCATGAGAATGCTGAAACAGTCAAACCATAAATATATTTTGCATAGAATTCTACAAGCCTGGGGAAAAATAAGATCTTTTCTAGACTACTACTTCCTGGTTTATTTCTATGTATTTGCATTAGCTGTAGCATTCAGGTTTAGATGTTTCAATACACTTTAATGCTCATAGAACTTGATAAGACTAATGTTACCAGTTTTTTATTTGACTTCCACTCTAAAGCCCTAATATTTGCGGAGATGAGTGTATACAACTATTTGACTGCTACACTTTTGGGGCATGCAGTTGGGTTTCAGTTTGGAAGAGGCCTTTCCCTGTTTTTTCTTTCCAGCAAGGAGTGTGAAATCATCTGTTAAGGCATTAGGCGACTATGGATTCTCAGGGCTGTACTCTTCATCCTTGTGCCTGTTGGGTAATGATTGACACAAATACAAACTAAAATGCTGTTGATCTGAGCCGGTAACTTTATACTCCTACAATTGACTATACAGAGTATAGAGAAAGGGGAATATTTGTTTCCTAATATAATACAGCTGATGTTTGACTGGTCTGAGATGGAAGAAGAGCAAAGAGGAAAGGTTATTGCTAGTGATTCTTCTGCTAAGAAAATGTAACTTGGGGATTTGAAAGCATGTTTGATGAACATATTCCTTGCAATTTCCCTGTACTGCGTTGCAGCTCATGCAGCAGACTGAGCATTATAAAGCAACTGTAGAAATGACAGGGTGAAGAACTATATTTGATGCGTCTTAGTGACTTCCAGAACAAATTTTCTCCATTTACAAATAAATCATCTTTTTCTAGATGAAAAGCACACCCATCCAACAGAAGATCTGGGTGTCCCACTAGTTGTCTCTCCAGGGCATCACCCTAAAGCACGTAGCTGAGAACAGCGGTTGAGCCTGGTACCTCGTGGGTCTGCTTTCCAGCAGAGCTTGCTTAGAAACACCTGACATGATTGTGAACACAAGCTCATTCCCTGTTAGCCAGTTGACAGTGGAAACACATTTTTATTCTGGAGAAGAAAAGGCCTACACATAAATGACGCTGAGCTGGTTTTTTGGGAAACACTTGCCACAGCCACAGATAACCACTCCATCTCAGCGACAGGACAAGGCTGGCAGGGGACTGAAAAGGTGTTCTGTTTTCATGCTCTGCAGGGTCCTGGTGATCTCTGCCTGTGAAGCCTTGAGGTAGAGCTCAGTGACAGTGGGAAAGTCTGGGTGTTCCCCTAAGTTGGTAAAAACTATTCCAGCTCTCAGTGACTTCAGGTGAACTATGCTGTCCTATGCCAGACTGTAGATTTTCAGCAGTCTCACCAGAAATCGTCAGAAAGCTGTCTCACTTTAGAAAGCTGTCTGCCTCCATCATGGAAAGTCAATGTGCTAAGTCTGGACAAGAACCTAGAGGGATAAATAGGGGAATCACAGATCTTGCCACTGCATAGAGCCATCATGCTGGTCACTACCAGTTTATTGACACACTACCCAACATCTGTCTCTCTAGTTTTCTTTTCATTGTTCCCACTGCTGAACAACTGAGTGTTACCAAGTGAAGATGATTCATGCTTGTACTGTAGAGAAATTTGCAATCTACTTATGAATAGGGAAAGATATTTCGAACCTAGGTGCATAGAGGGACACGGGGGAAAATAACCGTAGATTGTCTGTTGCCACTATGACTCTAGTAAGTCTTGTTTAAAAAGATTGAGAGGATGGATTTAGTAATATAAACTGCTGAAATACAATGTTTAGAGTGGCAAGTCATCATGAAAATTAGAAAATATATTTAGCCATTACCAGGGCACTGCATTTAGTGTATTATATTTTTAGACTCTCAGTAAGCCAGGCACACACTGCCCTGTATTCCGTGACATTTTCATTATTTGAGTCTGCTAGTGAACATGTATATTATTGCAGAATAACAAACCAAAACCCAAAGAAACCAACCCAATTTACATTTCAGTTTTAAGAACTCATGTTTATGCATATATGAGGGCAATAATGACTCATTGTTTTACTGTAATTGAGTCATAACTTTCTGGGAGTCCAAACAACAAGCTATTTGGCTGGTGACAGGGTTTCAGCAGTAACGAAGGGCCACCCCAGAACACCACAAAAAGGGAAACCCTGAAGTACTTGAGAGCATTCCAAGGGCAAGACATGGGATCAGGTATCAAAGCTTACAGATGAGCGTAGCCCAGAGACTTTGTTAATAGATTTTTGCATCTCACAGTGACTGTTTTCCCTGCTGTCCCTGCTTGAAGTGAACTTTGCCTTTAAAGTGCGTGAAAAAGTCTGGCACATGAGTGCCATCCAACCATCCTGCAACACCTGTAACAGCTGCAAGAGCAGAGGTGAAGCACTAGGAGGCTGGGTTGGCCGTGACGCGATGTACTGCAGCCCTTTACAATCCATATCCTCTGGATGTGGTTGGGAGAGTATATTTCTCATGCTTCTTATTATATCATCTGTGATGTGTCTGGATATATGAGAAAAAGAAATACATAAAATTCAGATTGCCATTAATGTCTTTAAAGTTTAATGCAATAGGAAGTGTACCAACAAGAACAAATTATAAAAAAACCCACATCCCTGCCTTTGATGGATGTTCCCCTCACAAACTCACCACATACTGTTTTATGGACTAGATTTTCCTAAGTCATCAGTATATGATTGATTAGAGAAGCACAATGAGTACATAATCACTTCTACATATCTTGCTTACTACAAATAAGAAAGTTTTGTACAACAATTTATTAAAAGATTATTAGATTAAAATAAATTGTATAGTTGGAGCCCTGACAAATGTTTCTTTGGTATAGAAATGCTCTGTGGTTAAGCGGCATTAGCTGAGCAGCCAGCTGAAGACTGGCTTCATGTCTGCTGCAGCTTCCAGAACTGCGCTGTCAAAAAAAGCTGCCAAAATTCTGGGGCAGGAAATATTTACTGTATGAGTGACTTGGAGACAATAAGTAAATTCCTTTTTCATGTCTACTCCATGTCAGCTCCTGATGGCATCAGTAAAAGAATTATTCCTTTGAGAAATAAGGAAAAGTTCTTTCTTGCTGAGTTTTGTAATAAATGGGAGAGACAAGATTAGTGGGGTGGAAAAAAATCCTAAATTGCAATTTTTTCAGAGCTTTGAACTGACAGGGTTTTTTTAATGTAGACATCCTTCTTACAATATAAATTTCAAGTTTGATGAATATATGCATATATTTTATTAGAGTCTGTGGTAATATAGAACCTAAATAAAATGTTTAATCTGAAATCTGGGAATGAAGCTGGGGCATATTTGCTCCTCTGTCCCAGAGGTTTTGAGGTATGCATTTGATCCCCTAATGTGGAACAAGTATTGAAGTGATATAATGTAACTTGTCAATTTTAAGAAAAAAATGTGGTCATAGTAAGCAAAAGAGATTAAACACCATGAAAAATGAAGCTATATTAAAGAGCCATAGATTTTAAGAAAAATATGCTCCCAAGGTATCTAAAACTGATTCAACTTAATCTATAACCAGTCCTGAGTAAGAGGGTAAAATTGACTCTTGAACATTATATGAATAAAAAGCATCTTTGGGCAAGGTCCTGTCTCTATTAAAGTCTTATAAACTACTCAGTTCATTTTCAAAGATCAGCCTCCCTCTGTCTCTGTCTCTTTCTCCCTCCCCCCTCCCTCAAATTATGAACGATGGGAAAATGAATAAGAGAAAGCCCTTATTCTTTAGCAATACAGGAAAGATTGCCTTACTTGTTATATTGCTTAACATGGTGATGGGCACAAAGTAATGAAAAAAGTGATGTGACATCTCTTCCACCTCCGTGTGTGTGGGGAATGAGTCACATATTCCCAAATTAGACCCCAAAAATACAGTCATCTCCAAAATGAAGTTGCGACGGGTGTCCAATGCCTAGATATCTCCACTGTGGCACAAGACCATCTCATTGTAGCAGATCCATCTCGTTCAAATGAGCTGCAGTCATGGAAGTGAGCAGGATTTGAACCAGTACAGAAATGGGACATGGCATATGTATTTCAGCTTATTTTTTTTCTACTGGTGACTGATACATGATGTAAACAGATCTGGAAGGGTGAAGTGTTAATGACTGATTTACAGAGGGTCCCCAAATTGTACGAACACAGCTTTCAAATAAAATTAAATTCACTTTGTTTTAAACAAAAGGGATAATTTCACTTTTGTAGACCTTTTTCCACATGGCATGGTGGGGGTTTTTTTTAGCAATATCAAGAAATTTGTAAACTCTTCTGATGATGCATTATCAATTTTCTATTTTCTATGAGCCTGTTTTCAGCAGAAAAAAAAAATACAATAGCACGTAGTGAGAATTTAAGTAGCTTTAATTATATCAGCTTATTTGATAGCTTTAGATGAAGAATGTTAAACTTACAGGGACTGATGGCTACTTTGATGGCTTAAAATGAAGCATGTGCTTTTGTTGGTTGACGGACTAGTTAGCAACTAGGACGCTGCTTAACCACCTAACTGGCTGCAGTCTTTGCACAGGACAGAAAATGAAACAATACGTATAAAGATGCTACAGTCAGGGTGTGTTAAGACCCTATTTATCATCGGAAAATTATCAATTGTGCTATTATTTTAAAAAAAAATTTTAATTATTTTTTCTTTTAATAGGGGAGAAAAATACACAAAGCTTTATTTGGTACAGTTTTGTAAAATGTCTACCTGTTATCCATTATAATGACTTCAGACTTGTTTCGTATAAAAGACAGGCTTATTAATGTCTCAATGCTGCAGATTGACACAACACATCATTAAAGCTCAGGCGTAGTCATTACCCCATGCTGCAGTGCTTGGGATCATTAATATTTTCAGTGCTATGAGGACACAGGAGATGTGCCACTGCCGCACGCATTTCTAAGCCTTGCGACAGATTAAAGAAGGGATGCCTAGATACAAAGCCTAGTAGTACTGCACTGGCCTGTTTTAAAGCAGTCGTCTTTCAACACTCAGCGAGATTTTTCTATTGTTCCCTTGAGCGTGTGCTAATTAAACCGATGGGAGAACTGAGAGCTAATTGATGGCAGGATGGGTCTCCAAAGTGCTATACCAAAGGGAGTATTATTAGATTTGCTTTTGAAAACTAAAATTCTGACATGCAGATTCAGTAGACCATATACTGAACTGGAGCCTGATTCCTAGAAATTCAGCATTGAGGCTCTTGGTGTGTTACAAGTTCATCTTGTGGTTTCCAGCAGATGTACAAGAGCAGCACAGAACACAAGAAGTGATCTGTTCTTCCCAGACACTCCAACAGGGCGTAATACATGTGGCCACTGGAGCATGCAGATTTGCCATCTCCTGGGTGCAATGAGAACTGTGCTGCTATATGTCCTAGACCAGACTATCAGCCTGGAAAGCTTCTCTCAGGACTCCACCAGAAGGGGCACGTGCCTCTGTTGGGCATACCACACTGCCACTCACATGCAGCCTGTGAAGTTAGTGGTATTCGACAACAAGTTTGTACCACTGCGCAGTGTAGCAAAATACATACGGATATACAGTGCATATACTGCCGTGACTGGGGCCAACACAGTGCTGGCAATGGGAGAAGTTCTTGTAAAGGAGGATTTTAGTGGCATAGCTGATACTATTCCTCAGCTCAGAATAGATTTCAATTCTAGGATGGTTTAGGTAAAGCAAAGTGGTTGCAATGAGGTTTGTGGCTGTGTTAGAAATGTCTTTGAAACTGATTTAGGTGGCTAGAAGAGTTACCCACTGTGCTGGTGTGCACAGAAAAGGTCCTTGCGTGGAGACTGTATGGACCTTCTGCCAGCTTGCTTAAATACCCTTTCTATTTTCAGTTTTGCTGAGACAGGTGTCTTTAATATGAAGGTGCAGATTTTTATCACCAACCAACATGAGAACTCCAGTTCAGTGTTTGGCTCATTGAACTCTTCTTTGGTGCTACAATGGTTTTATAATTATTATTGACTGAATTGTCCTTTTCAATACTTAATCCCATTGTATTTTGCTGACCAAGGCAGATGCTTTAGCCATGCTCCTATCTCTGATGCTTTCTACAGATACCTCTTGAGATTTCTGTATTCTGTCCTTGCCTGCAGAACAATCTTTGATTGTAGGTCTCGTATAAAATGAATGAGAGAGTAAGCTTGCTAGAAAAGGGTAGTGTGGAATGGAGAGAGACTAGAGTCCTGAGACACTGGAAGTGGAGTTTAGTGACACAACCTTTTGCATCGGCTTCCTTTCTTGCATTTTGCAGAATTTAGAAAGTGACTGAATGTACATTCTCTCTTCTGAGCTTTGCATATTATCTCTCCAGATAGTCCCTCTTTTACTGATGCATTTTAACAATTAAACTTCATAATTGGTATTATTTATTCCCCCTCCATAGAGGCTGGCAGGGCTATATTCTCAGGTGGATAATTCCACCTAGCTACTGTAGTGCTGTAGTTGTGGAGTCAGTGGACTTCTGTTGTTTTCTACTAGCTGAAAACATGCACCTTCCCATAATGGTAGAATATTTTTTAATTCCGAGTTATTTTTGTTATAGCATGATAATTTCTTTTTAACAGAATTGTGTTGACTTGCCCGATGATTGTGTCATATTTCTATTGGAATGGGAAATGACAAGCATGTTCTAAAACCACTTTCCAAGAACCCCTTTGAGAGGAATTGCACCAAATACATTTTGGCTAGCCCATATTTGGATAGCAAGGAGAAATGGCTCCATAGAAATGCTAGTAGCTACTTCCCAATTTTGTGAGGTAAAAACAAAGCAAGTGAAAATGAGGGAAAGCCAGGAACAGAATAGTGGAATAAATCATACACTGTCCCAGGCTGCCATCCAGCTGCCACACATGCAGAAAACACGTCGGTCTCACTCTGTGTGAGACCACCCTGCATCCTCAGAGGCGTTGTTCACTTCTGACAATTTATGAAGTCTGGAGCTCTGAAGGTCCTTGACTTAGAGAGCTTTCCAAGAAGTGTGTTGTGTGAACTCAGAGATTCCCATTAAGCTTCTTGCTGTTTTACTTCTCTTCATGCAAAATAATAACTTCTTGCCTAATGGAACATTTAGCTAGTGTTTCAGAGAAACCCAGAGCAGTTAAGCATCTGGCATCCATTGACTTTGCACCTTAGTTATTGTGTTGGTTAATCCAGATCGTTTACATCAGCATTGCAAAAGCAATAGGCTCCCCAACCCAACAGGTTACACTGCTGTCACTGTTTATTGACTGGTTGACAACTTCAGAACAGTTATCTATCATGATTCCAACAGCTCAGCAGGTAGTAAACATTCTCTTTAGTATAACATATTGAACAAAATTTGTATGCAAGTCTATTAGCAAAGCTTGTAAACACTTGACTAAACTATGTGGCTCAATTAGCAAAGAATAATGGAGCAATAAGTAAAGTGTGTGCAATTTTATCAACTCTTTACAGCTCAGTGAAGTCTACAGCATTATCAAGAAAACATAAAGAGCAATTGTCAATGTATCTCACTAAATATTTGCATATTGCCTTTGACTAAATCACAAAGGTATGTCAGAAAATCAGAAAAAAATTAATGGCATCAGCATGAAGTGCAATGCAGTCAGGTGCACATATTCACTAGCAAATGTGTACTACTTGGTTAACTAAGAGTACAAAAATGTAACATCTGAAGTGTGCTATTAAATTATTGAAATAGCAAGGTTGATCACTAACTTATGGTGCACAATCAGCTCCTTGGTGGAAAAAAAAATATATAGCACAATTTTTTAATTATTTAAATACGAGCACACTTAAAATATTGCTTGACAATCAGCATGTGAAACGCTCAGTTTGGCCTAAGGCTCAGACAAGGATTTGAAGACTAGGATTTTTAGTTCAACTATATCAAAGCACTGGTAACTGTCCTTGGCATTTCAGATTCTTGCAGCATCTTCAGTTGCTTTCACACCTAATTCAACTAACCGCCACATTTCTTGTTTTTATCCATACGAAATGTGGAGGCAAAAATATGTGATATATAAAGCTCTATTCCATCTTGTGCTGATGAAGAATAGTTCATTTAGGAGCTGTGCTGTAGTATTAGCGGTCCAGTGTTCTCAGCAGACTGTGCCTATTGGAGTGCAGCTTAGGGATGTGCCAGGACAACCAAAGGAGAAAGGCACGTCCACCATAACATCAAGTCATGCGGAACATGTGGCTCCCTGCTGAGTGCTGTACTGAAGCAATGTGAAGGAGGGAGGAGTGGGATTATATTCTCTTTTCTCTCCCACCAGGGAGAGAATCAGCACCTGATTTTCCTCTTCATTAAAGAGGTCAATGCCTGCTCAAATGCATGTAGGTATGTGATGAATTTCTATCAAGGCATGAATGAAGAAAAAGAATGAGGGTGACAGGCATGTTTCTGCATCCCACAAGTAATGGTCAGTAAAAAGCTATTCTTCGTGCTCCAAGAAGTGTGTGCTTGGCACCCTGAAGACCATCCTCTGCAGTAGTGTGTCTATCTCAGCTGCCGCAGTGGGAGCAGAAAAAGAAACACCATCAAAGAGGCAGTTTGGGTTTATTCTTTGACATCTTTGAAAATAAAAATCAGAATCTGCAACAATGTAAAAGTTGTAAGTAACTTCTTGGCACTATTTGAGACTTTTGCAATATCTATAGCGGTAAAAGATATCTTGGTAGTTTCCAGTATTTTGAATTTAAAAATTTACAACTGGATCATTAAAGGATTATTAGCCACAAGGCACTTGATAACTGGAGACTTTTGCTTCCCTTCAGTTTACTCCCCACTTTCTTGCCAGTCTTACCTGGCTCAGTAGCTGGAGGGCATTGATCCCAATAAGAGGGGTAGCATTAGATAATAATGTTAGGTGGGTTGGGATCTCTTTCTCCTGTCCTACTTCTATCATACTCTTCTCTCCCAGCCCAGTTTCCTCTACCAGACTCCCCTCCTTAGGTCCACAAATTGTTTGCAATTTCACTATCCCTCTATTGGATACTAGAGGGAGAGCATGACAACAGCTTCTCTTATGCCAGGTAGGTGGACAAAGGGAGAAGAAATTAGCACAGCTCTCATCTAGCCCTCATCTCATCTCTCCACTGCTCAGCAGACAGAATGAGTCCTGCCCTGGACAGAGGTGCTGACAGGTACGGGGGGCTCGGATCAGAGATGAAACAGGGCTGTGCAAGACAGTGAGGTAGGAGGTACCACTATTTTGGGTATCTGATAACTGCAGTATGGTGTACTATTTCTGTACATTCTGCATGGTGAACTTAAATGTCATCTTTAAGAATGATAATATACAACATCAGCTGCTCTTTATTGACGATATCTGTGAGGACTTCTGTAGCAGATGTTCTGTAAGCACTGTATTTTTCTGCCTTATGGCAACAGATTATGAGGAATAGGGCGAGATTAAAAAGAATATTTCAAATGCATAGATCTTACGCTCTTTGAAGAGATATCTTTGTGCTTTTGAAGTTTACAAGGGTCTTAATGCAAAGCAATGTCTTGCACAAAATCAGATTCTTTAATGGAACTTTAAATCTAGAGAACCCATTAGCGCTAAAGGCTTTCATATCAAATGGTATTGTCTTGGTTTTGATATCTTTCCTTTTAAATACAATTTATTTTAAAAGCTATATATGGATGAAGAACACATGAAGTTGATCAACAATCTCTCCTAGGGTACATAGAGCCTCTAAAATTGATCTAACAGGTCCACAAGGTGATTATGGGCAGGGAGGTCGATACAGTATCTTGCCAACTAATCTTCGGCTGTGGAGGGTTAAGTTAAAGACCGCACACTTCAAGCTCAATATGTATTCATTCACACGAACACATTTTAATCACAATCGTTTTTCTAAAGCATCATTCTTATGAGTGTAGTAGAAATGATATCAAGTAAACACAAATGCAATAACATTGAAAGTCTTAATGGTGTAGTCAGTTAAAATGGCAACCATCTTATATTACATGCTATCTTTGAGATGGTTCAGAAATTACTCCCTTCTGGCCCTTCACTAAACCAGTACTTACACATAAACCTTTCTATGATTGTTTTCAGACAGGCATCTGGTATATGGCAAAACATAAAGGATGGTAGTGGTTCTGTAGGTCAAGGTTCATCTCTCATGATTTCAGATGCTCTGTTTGACACCTTAAAAAAAGCCTACTTCTGAGAGTGCACCTTCAGCCGAAGTTACGATCCCGCTAATTCAAATATGCTTGCTTTTCCTACCTGTAAAGCTCACATCTTCCTTGTCAACAGAGATTGCTAATTTGAATATGTGGAAATAATTTCTCATGGTATAGGCTAATTGTCAAGCAACTGCCTGAAAATCACAAGGTTTATTTGGGTTTTTGGGGTTTTTTTTTGTTTTGGGGTTTTTTTTATTAGTGATAATAACATTTTCTATTTGCCCTTGGAAAATGGAGTTGTAAAGGAGGGCTTGGACACTTGACATAACCATTCCCAAAGATTTGTACTAACCAGCTAATTAGAAAAGAACATAGCGTGATTTTGGTGTAGGTCTCATAGTATTTTGAGCTCGTGTTTCGCATTTTTGAGTACTTGGATTTAAGTAATTTGTTAGTTCTGGCTGAAAAGGAGATCTCTCATTTCTGGTTTGGGAATGGCTTTTTTAGCCCAAACTCCAGCTTGTGGGCTAGCAGACAGCTAGGGAAGAGAAGAAACAAAAGCCACAACCAGTCCCCAGGAATAATGGATCAAATTTGCTTCCTCGTATTTCCAGTGAAGGCAGTAGAATTACACCATGAATGAACCTGACCCAGAGTGTTTATTTTCCTCCATGGCTGATGTTCTTTGTTGTTTGTGAGTGAACAAATTATTACCTCAAATAAAAGGGCAGTATCAGTTGCCAAGAACTGTCAATATTCAATTCTGTGGTCCAGGTAGGGAGAAGATCATTATGTCATGTATCACTCAAAACTTAATGTAATTGTATAAATTTAGGAGAGTCCACAAAGGTAAAAAGCAATTTTGTCTATATGTTTAAAAAAATTTGTGTTCATATATCTGTCGTACAATAGAGAAGCACAGCATTGGTCATGTCTATGGATGTTTTCTGTTGTGGTCCTACATACAGAGGTATGAGGTACACAACAAGAAGTCATAAAATCTGACATTAAAAACTTACAGTTAGGGAATGATAGTGTTTCTATTGCTTTAATTTATCTAGCATAATGCCAAGGGCACAGAGTGGGCTGAACTTGCACTGTTCTGGGTGTGTTTTGTTATTTTTTTTTACTTTGTTATTAATGGCAGTCAGTGGTAGTTGCAAGTTGGGTTAGTGATGAGGATAAAAACAATGGAGGCTGGAGTGGCTGACATTCAGAAACACATGCCCAGGTTCATCTCTTTCTTGAAATGGGTTTGTTAGAATTAAAATCCAAAGTTAATGTTTGCTTTCTTCTCTGATATTGCAACAAACAGCTTCATTAGGATCTCAGAGAGTCAGTGTTGTGTTTATGGCTGATTTTAGCACTGTAAAAATTACAGCAGTGTATTTATATATTTCTTTTCTCTCTGGAAATAGGAATGTAAAAAATAGAAAACTCCTCACCTGATAGAAGCATCTTGTTGTCAAAGCAAAGTGAAAATGGTGGTGCATGAGCAAATATGCCTTATTTATGTTCTTTAGCTAGCTCCTGTAATGGACAAAACTCTTGGAGGAACATTAGTGGTGGAAGTATCCAAACAGGGAACAATGCTGCTCATTACTATTGTCTCGCTTTAACTGGAGTGGAGGAAAATAAATTACGTTTATAGTAAGTTACAAGCAACTGCAGTGGATTTATTAATTTTTTTGCTTTACATATGCATTAAAATATAAATGTTAAACACAATTCTGAAAATCAGTAACATCTCAGAGAATCTTTAATGATACTAGTTTGGCAATTGTACAGAGGCCATAGTTGCTTGTTTTGCTCAAGCTCAAAGAAATTAGTTTAACCACAAACACAAATTGCTTTCAAACTACATCTGGGGAGATCATTTGACATTTATGAGGTATTTTATGTGGTGCTGCACCTGTGATTTGCATTGTCTAGTCCTATTTCAGGGGATTAGCTGGACTAGATTTAGTCCAGCGGAGGGCTACGAGGATGATGAGGGGACTGGAACATCTCTCCCACGAGGAAAGACTGAGGGAGCTGGGCTTGTTCAGCCTGAAGAAGAGAAGGCTGAGAGGGGACCTTAGAAATGTTTATAAATATCTCAAGGGTGGGTGTCAGGAGGATGGGGCCAGACTCTTTTCAGCGGTGCCCAGTGACAGGACAAGGGGCAACGGGCACAAACTGAAGCAGAGGAAGTTCCATCTGAACATGAGGAAGAACTTCTTCCCTCTGAGGGTGACAGAGCACTGGAACAGGCTGCCCAGGGAGGCTGTGGAGTCTCCTTCTCTGGAGATATTCACGACCCGCCTGGACAAGGTCCTATGCAGCCTGCTGTAGGTGACCCTGCTTCAGCAGGGGGGTTGGACTGGGTGACCCACAGAGGTCCCTTCCAACCCTGACCATTCTGTGATTCTGTGATTAGAAGGGTCAATATGAACCTTTTTTTCAGGTAAAAGAATTGTGGGGGTTTGTGTATTGTAAGTGACTTTCCTGACTTTTCTATGGGCAAGACATGTCTCTGGCTTTACACCTAATTGCACTGGGAACAAGTGGCTTGGACAAGAACACAAAAATCCCAACTTTTGCAATTTTTTCCTCAGTAATTTATAATATATTGGCAAATTCTGTGTGTTGCCTCGGTGACACTGTCAAAAGTACAGAGATGTGAGAAGAGAAGCTGAGTAGCTATATAAGCTGAATAGAGAAAACAAAGTTTCAATAGAATTTCAGTTTAAATGTCAGTAAACCACAAGACAAAAATCTGTAGGAGACCAGACATCCTTAGTTCTGCTGATTACAGAGCTGCTTATTAATAGCAAGGTAGTCTAAGCACCAGGGAATGCACAGGCAGTTTTCAGACCATTAGCTGCTGCAGCCTGGGCTGAACAGCCAAGATACTTGGCACTAACAAACTTGCATCACCTGCAAATCAAGCACCGAGTGGAATCAGTGATGCAAGAAGGATGGTAATAACTGCTAGGATTTTAGTTGCAATTATTGTGAAGAAAGAGCTACAAGTTTGTTAAATCTTCAATATTTGGATAATTCTTCCTTTTGTGTAAATTATGAGAGGATATAGGAGCAGTGGAGATGCCATACTGCTTTGTCATTGTATTGGGTGTCCAGGTTCTTCAGGGAGGCAAGAGGTCTTTGCAGTGCACTTTTGCACTTGTTGCATTATCTGTGATTGCAGCTATGGCTTCAGACGTGCAATTGAATAGCCATTCAGTGCTCTACATTGTGCTGGAAAATTACAGAATTGACAGTAGTTGTGCAGATAACAAAGCTCATGTGACTTCTAAGAAATTGACTTTAAAGTATTAGGACAGGCTCTTTTAGCTTACTCTCCCTTAGAGATCATCCACATCCATTGACATGAACTGGCTCCTAGAAACAGGCCAAAGACCTTTGTGCATTGCATGTCTCACTTCAGCCTTCAAGACTGCAACTAAGTAAGATCCAGGTGGTATCTGGGATATTTTCACTGCTGCTGCCATGGCTGCTTTCTCTTTAGTTATTTTGTGGTAGTCAGATGTGATTTCTGGTGGCCATGGAGCTAGGTAAAAGGTTTGCTGCTCCCAGCATCTCTTTGCCGCCTGTCACTGCCCTCCTGAGGTGAAAATACCCAAGTGAATTAGGATGGTGTTGGTAGGACAGAGAGCACACGTGCAGACAGGTGGGCTGGCAAAACAGCCGAGCTGCCCTCAGCCTGGCCCGGCAGCCGCCAAACAGCCCGTATGACTTCAGTCGTAGTTTCTTGTTTCAGCTACCTAAGGGAGCCAGCTCATTTCTAGCATGGCATTTCATGTGGAAATAAAGTGGAGAAATGGAGAGAGCGCAATATTCAGGCTTCATTCGGTCCCTCTGCACTTGTAGGGAAAGTCATTTTCAGTGGTCCCATCGATAAGTAAATTAGATACATTGCTTCTTGTACTCTAATGCAGGGGTGAATTTAACTCCTAGTTGTTCATCGATTGGACTGTCAAGTAACAAATTTTGCATATTTATCCAGCACACCCTATTCCCATTTTGTTGAACTGTGTGGCATATTCACATGTGTACATTTCAGTTATTCACGGTTTTGCTCAGCAAAATCAAGCCTGACTCTACCCAGTCAGAGCAGGGATCTGTCACGCTGCATTAGCTGACTGTGTTTTTTATGATAAAAAGAACAAGATTCCTTACAGACAGAATAAACTGCAAGAGAGACCTCTAGAGCACTATGCATCTTCAGGCTAGTGAGCTTTTTTTCATTAAGCCATTAAGTATGGCATTAACTACAGCATATGAATGGGTACCACAGATTATAGCCATAGGAGGTACTGAGAATGTGCCCCCTCTTACACTGTTTGTACAAATGCACTCATGTTGTGACGATTTATGTTTTTATTACAGAACAATTCCCATAATAACAGGCATTGAATATGAATGCTTAATGTTGAGTACGGGGGAAAAAAATAGAACTACACTTTGAGTAATAAGTTTTGATCGAATGAATGGCTACTTTGTAAACTTTCATTACTGTGATTTGGTCTGGGGGGTATAGCAGCTTGTCAGAATTTTTCCAATGGAGAATCTAATCAACAGAAAATGATGTATTAGGAGAACAAAAAGGCTATCGGCACCATTCTGCTGGAACCCCACAGCTTTCCCTGCTGTTCTAATCCTTTGACAATTTGGGTTTTCAGGGTCCCTGCCCCCTGTTTCATTGGACTGCTGGTGGGATTATTATGGTAGCAGTGCTGGGAGCTTTCACAGAGCCTGCAAAAGCTCTCAAGAGCTTTTTGACCATCTCCATGCAAAGTGTGATGTTCAGTCGGCTCAGAGCCAGGAAGACTGGCACTCCTAAGTGAACAGGACTGTCCTCCACGGGGCTTTGCTAAGCTATGCTAAACTCGAAGGCTGTCCAAAGCTGAGTTGGTTTTATGCACATGCTAAGGGTTCAGAGCATATTTAGTTGCTTTCTCAGCCCAGTGGCACTTGGCTGGACTCAGTCTGTATTTATGCTGTCTATGTGTAGGACAGAAGTGTTTTTACTTGGAAATTCGTCAGCACAGTGTCATTTTCAGTAGAGGTATGACTTTGGGATAGTATTGAAACATTGCCATAACTCTATAATCTTCTAGCTGTATCAGTACAATTTAAAAATTTTCCAGTGATAATATATAATACCAGTCAAAATCTGTTTTCTTCATGCAATATGTTGACCAACAGAAGTTTGCTTTCTTGTTAAAGATACCTGATTGCCAGGTAGGTTTTTGAGGATCACATTTTACCCATCTGACACAACCCTCTCTTCCCCTACTCCTTTCCTTTCTTCCCAGAAAGGAGAAATTGCAAAGCTAAATCAGATTGTTCATCTTTCCATTTCATGCAGTTTGAGCAAAGTGGAAAACAGGGAAAGATGTTTAAAGAAAAAATAAATTCAAACCATAGGAAGTTGCTGGTATTCCCCCAACTAAACGAGGCCTTGTAATATAAATTGGTAAAACTTATGAGTGATACTTATACACATGCCAGTTTTTAATCTTCATTTTTTTCTTGTGCAATTCTACCATTCTGCCTATTATCTCCGTCTGTAGAGATCCCGGGCTCAGTCATCTTTGTTACAGCTTTTTTCTAGGATTTTCTCCTTTTCCCTTCAGTGTTTCTTCTGGTTGAAAACTCTGATTTGAGATTAATCTTTTTACCTACAATGTTAAAGTGTTTAGAAGGAATCCTCCTACATCTGACCCCAATCCTAAATTTTTGTAGCAATCTGCTGGCAGCTTATCTTTCATTTAAGTTGCTAAATGGCTTCTTTTCCCTTCTGATATACTGATTTTTTTTTTCCAATTATCCATCAGTTTCAGTAGTTCTGTGCTTTAAAGATGAACAGTAACAACTTCAGCTGGCATGTTGTATTAAATTATCTGTTCTGCACTCCTAATCAGGAGACTATTAGTCTACAAACTCAGAAGACATGTACAAGATATATATATAACCAAGGCTTGGAAGTTTAGGCTTAGAGTGCTTTTGATCTTAGAACTATGGATCTAAATACATGATGATATAGGGTCATGCAGATAAATTTACAATTTAACAAACTGTTTGGACCAATATAATGCAGAATCTACAGTACAGCTGGTTATCACAGCACGCTCCAAACAACAGCTATAGACCTACATGTATTACAGGATCCTCATGGTTTTTGTCCAGATTCAGCATGCCTTTTCACCTCACACTTTCCCTGATAGCTTCTCCCATTACTCAAACTGATAGCTGGCTTCTCTCTGTTTATATTGATCATTAACTGTACACAGTTCCTACTGCAGCAAAGCAGCACACTCACATGTATTGTAAGTAAAGTTAGGTAGCATGTTTTTCTATCTTAGTGTATGTCACATAAGATGTATTGTTGTGACTTACAAGTATCAATTCAGCACTTCACATATATATTTCTGATGAGGCCTGTGTCATCGCAGGAGAAGTATAATGTGACATGAGCATGTCTTAGCTTGAATTCTGTTTGTCTACCTGAAATATTCTGTAACACAAAATCTTTCTTGTGTCTGGCAAGAAACCCTAACCAAGGAGACATGCAAATCTGGTCACTGACTTCAAGAAAGCCCAGACGCTGGATCTCATTCTAAGTGCAAAGGGCAGCTTCTCTGCTGATATAAACTGAAGCTGCTCAGCTGAAGTAAAATATTTAAGACACTCATTATGTAGTTGCTCACCTGTTGGGTACACGACCCTCTCAATCACTGTCTTTCTTTATCTGCTTCTCTTATTCAAACAGTGGATGTGATCCTGCATGCTCACAGTTGGAGTTGAGCTCTTCGTGCACCTATTGCATATGTATCAGAGAATGATGTTGCATATTTGTGTTCAGCTATGGACTTTACTGACTTGCACAGAAAAAACTGTACTATAGTTGTACCATTCTATAAAGAACTCAGTTGTTATACTTTCATGGAAATTGCATATACAGCCTAAATAAAATAACATTTGTTATTAAGACTCAAAACTTGTAACCAGGCCAAACACAGAAAAATCTACAGTTTGCCCCTTAACAGTTTTGACTGCTTATACATCTGAGAGACAAATACACACACTGATTTCTTCATATGTTTCTGATAAGTCTCTAAGATTTGACTAACCATTTGAGGGCATCATTCCGACACTGAGGACAGAAGAATGACATGTTCCAGTGGAATATGTGCAAATCCAGTTCAAATCTCTCCAAATAGGACAGGAACTGAATGTACCACATAGCAGATGAATGCCTTAATCAGTGGCGTCTCAGCCTTGCTTCGGTGACTATCTCTTGCATCACTTCAAGAAAAATCCTGAAAGGCCTCTTTTGCTTTTCATTTTGGAACAAAACTAAATTTCCAGGTTCACGTTATTGACAAAAAGCATCTTTTATTTTCCAGCCACTCCTCGCAGCCACAGCACAAGCAGTGCTTTCCTGATCAATATATTTATTTTCAAGAGCAGCTTTGACATTCAGAACTACTTGAAACAGAGCTATACTTTCACACTTGCCAAGACACCCCTATCAAGTTAGGATTTAGGGAAGAGGTAAGGAAGTGCATATAACTGTTGCTGAGTTTAAATTGTGCATAAACAAGGAACCACATTTGCAGTGCCATTGTCAAAATTTTCACGTTAATGAACTAAAGGCATGTGAAAATAGGGAATGATGCCAAGAAACACGGAAGACAAAGCTACATCGCTAGCATGTATATCTAGCCAGGCCACAGGGTATCTTCGATAATCCATGTGTAGTTTAACCTTCTGTACGTTAGGTGATAAGTTCTCCGCTGCAGTTGCAAGATACTATTCTAGCTATACAGAAATGTTCTTCGCAGAGGCAGCTCCATTCGTCCTGCTCTTCTGAAGTGCTGCAGTGTAAATTAAATAGCTACAAGGACAAATGGAAGAGGCAGAAAAGTTGGAACTATATACCATGTTCATTTGCACTATCAGGCTTCTCATGAGAGGTTTCACACCAGTTTGTTTTTGAGAGTCTCTGCTTGTTTAGTGCTTGGTAGCAATGTGCTTGAGACCTCTCTGTCACTTAGGACAAAGCTCTTTCAGTGGGAACAGCAGGAACTGGAATGCTATTGCTCATCTTTCCCAATAGCATTTCCAGCTTTTGAAGCACAGGATTTAAACCTATCCTTCAAATGCTTGGAAGTAACTTCACTGGTCTTTGATGAGCATATTTTCAGGTGCTAGAAGGAGTCTTACCACAGAGTGGTTTTAGGGCATTTTTAAAAACCTGACGGCTGCCATTGATGTGATTGAAGTAGTCGAAGAGATGACACAGATAAAACAGCTGAATCTCCTCTGCATGAGATTGTTCCTAAATTCTCACTCTGCTTGGAAACTGAGGAAACACAATCCCTAAACAGTGTTTGAATTTGTTTCAAGATGTCCTTGTGCTCTGTCAGCGATGTTGTAATTCAGAGTGTCTCAGAGTGTCCGTGTGGACAGCAGCTCTGACCGCACACTGGCACGTACGGAGCTGGGAACCATCGGAGTCATAAGCACAGACCAGAAAAGCTGAGCTGGTGCTTAGGCAGGTAGAGTGAGGGTGGACAGAGCAAATCACTCCCCACCAGTGCACCAGGCGGACCTGGAGCATGGCTGCTCCTTTCATGGCCTGCTGCTGGGCGACAGAGCCACAGCAGCCCTCCGGCAATCTCATCTTAGCCTTAGAAGAAAGATTAATTCCTGTGGGCTAGTAGTTGTCTCATCTTCTCCAATGTCCTCATGTGATTAGTGTTTAGGGAAGCGAGGATAGGTTTTACACAATGAAGCTTTACCAGTGATATGTACATAACTCCCAAGTCAAGTTAAACCAATACAGTTACAAAAGCACTTGTCCACCTCAGGATATCTTTCCTTTCCCATCCTTGGCAAAGTCTCACCACCCTTCAAATTTTCATCAACCACATCAAAAGCATTTCTATGGGAGAGAAAATCTCCATTGAGATGTCTTCTGAAATACACACTTCAGCTTTTGCTGATGAAACCCTCCCTTTAAAACAAGTCTTCAGAAAGTTTGGTTGGTTAGCTTTTGATTTCTGCTTTTTCAAGGAGATGTCTTCTCTCCTAGAAAGCATTGGCTGCCTTTTTGGAGGGGGGTCCCTATGTGTATCAGCAGCTCTTGCATACAGGACTTTGAAAACCTATGCAATTCTCCTTTCAAAATGCATACTCTGTCTCTTTCTCACATCCTACACCAATTTGCTTTGTGAGAGAATGACACCGGGCCACTTTTTGCTCTTATCCTGGCCTTTTCTTCTTTCAAAGGATGTGGAGTCTCCCCTTTCTCATTCTTTCTGTGCACATCCCGTTCATCGATCTTGGGTTTTTGTGTTTGATGATTTATTGATAAACAGAAAGTGTCTTGTTTCTCTATGCAATCTTGATCCTCAGCTAAAACACCAGAAAGGTAAATAAGAATCCAAGCCACAAGGAATAAACCCAAAAGATAGGAGATTAGAATGTTCCAATAATAGTAATTTTTTTCCTAAACACTAACTATTGCCCCATGCATTTTTAGGAGGCTTTTCTAGACCCAATGTACTGCAACTTTGACCATGAGAATAAAGTACTAAATCATTTCTGTCTCAATTACAAATGACTGGAAATTCCTTTTCTGTTGGCCTGAATGTAGACAGATGAATATTTACAAAATATATATATATTTCTTTTTCTGCTATTTAATTAAGGGATGATCAATGTCATAAATGGTGACTCCTCAGTCAGATTCAAATCTTTACGAAAAATTAAAAGCTTTTCATAGCAATAAAAATGGTGAAATATCAAAGCTTTCAAATGAGACCCTCTGTGGAAGCTCTGTAATAAACACACCTTCAACACATTCTGACCTCTTCATTTTTCGTTGCAAAGATTAATAATAGGTAGCTTAGCAACGATGCTGTATTGTCAGCACGTGTTAGAGACTTGGCAGAATTCAAGGTCGATCTGCAATAAGCTTAGATTGAATGCCATTAGCTAGATGCCACTTTGCCTCTGGAGTTTATTGCTAATTTTTTATTCCAGGAGGGAAAGAAAATACCATGCTGACACAGTTAATATTTGGACCACAGCAAAAAGGTCTGGATCACTTACATGACTTGTACATTGAAAAAAAAACCTATAACAAATTATATTTTAACCATTTGAAAACTGAATCTATGATCAGTTGTTATTGAGTGTAGAGGTAATTTTGCATGGAGTAGTCATTAAACTGCATACAGCTATGAATGCAACAGTTACGTTTTTGACTTGTGAGAATTAGGGTTCAGCTAGCAACTCTGAACCTGGAAAACTGGGTACATTTGATCATCTGTTGGACCACTTCTGTGAGAAGCTGTTTCCTCTGGGAAAGAAAGATCCACAGAATTATGCTCGTGCCTCAAACAGGGATGATATAGCTATATCGAAAGCTTTTAAACTCAAAATCTGTCTTTAGCTACTGCCTAACCCAAGCGCACCAAAAGACCCATTGGATAAAATCTGTATGTGGGCTTTGGGGCAATGATGGATTTTGCTGAAAAGGGACAACTGTTAAACCCAGCTCATAGAAAAGTTCTTAGCTCTGCAAAGATGCTGTACACAGGAAAAAATAAAAATCAGCTCACCTTCATGGCTACATGTGAGATGCAATCAGTAAGTACATGCTTGATAAATGATCTTCCTCTTCGCAAGATTTGATTAAGCCAGCAGTAAACTTTCCTTGACTTTTGAAAAAGGAGGGATTTCACCCCAAAAAACATCAACTACGTCTGAAAAACTATCAAAACTCTGGAAAGCTATATGGATTGATCCTGTGGGTATTGAAGTGTGGCCAGTCACCAAGCTTTAAACCCTGCTGTGACCAATCATACATGCAACGCTACATAATTCTAGGATGGTTTTCAAAACACTGCATAACACAGACAAAGAGTTGGAATTTTTTTTCTGAAGCCCGAAGCTTTAAAATGATGTAACATTTAACATCTCTCTTTTGACAAATCTCTGCTCAGCGATTGTGTGAATTGCATATGACTTTGGATAAGCTGCAATTGCATATTCATTTTTTTATTGCTTACATAGCACTTACTATTGTATCTCTGACCTAGCATTTCCCTTTCCCACAGTGCCTGTTTTTTCATTTGGTTTCAAACATGAGGAACTGTGTGGCTCAGTACTGGAGTTTGCAAGCATGGATGGCGAGAACAGCAAAGGTATTGTGGAGCGTGTTTTCAGGCTACCACACAGAACCATAAGTGACTCGTGGGCCTTTAAGATAACAAGTGTTATCTAATTTCCTGAAACTAGCTCAGTTTCTTAGTTAATAGTTTGAACCTAAAAAATCACTGAGGGATTTGTGGGAGTCTTCACAGTTGTTAAGCTCCATTGTTTGAAGTTGTTATGAAGAAAATGGAAGTTTGATATTATGAAGGGAACACAAATACTCATGTTTTCCCTTGTAATTTCCATGTTTCCAGTGTAGGGAATCATTTAATACTGAAAAAAAAAAAAAATGAAGAGTAATGACAGTAAAGAAAGGAATTAAAAATCAGATCAATAACACATTTATCGTTCCTGCTGCCCCACGGTTAATAGCATGGCTGAATTTTTCTTTCTCTTGCAAGTATTTATACTCAGTAAAATGTCATTTCCTGTGCTTATTATGAGAGAAAATGCAATTATAAATCCAGATCTAATGCATAATCTTCTAATAAAGTCAACTTTTCCCACTGTTCCTATACTACAGCCATCCTCTAATTTATTTCTCATTAGGCCATGGCATCACTAGTTAGGAGTAAAGCATTCAGAAGTAAATCAACAGACCTGAGAAGGATTTTTAATAATTATTTTTGAAAAAGATACAGAAAGTTAAATTATTGAATCACAGTTATGCTGCTTTTCTATGATTTCTATTCCAGAATTTTTTAAAAATTATACTCCCCCCTCTTTTCTTTCTTTACATCTATTAATTTGTACCCTGGGTAGTATGTCTCAAGTGCATTTACCATAAATTGGCTATCTGAAATCATTATCACCAAAGGAAATCAAATCAAAGTTTATTCTAGCTACTCATGTTATATTTCATATTGTATATTCCCTGTAGACTTGATTATGAGTTTTGAAGTCTCTTTCTTGAAAAGAAATAGCTTTTGCTGGTTGGCACTGTATCTAGCTTTCCTGTTTTGGAATCAGACACACAGTAGCAGTTCTTCACCCTTTATGTGGCGTTCAATATATTATGTACAGGGGAAAAAATCAAAATCAATCAGCATGCAAACTACAGCTGCCTTTGCTTAGGCTTCATAAACAGCAGTCCCTGCTTAGGAACACACTGTAGAGTGGGACCTGACTTTGGTCCCATTTATTGATGCTCCATGGCATGATGCTCCATCAAATCTAAAAAGGCCCATAGAATGTAGAATATTCTGAACTTAATTCCTTGGTTCTGCCCCAGGGGAATTGTCTCTGTTGAATTTCTGCAGATTGTTCTTGTGTCAATGCATGAACAAGCTCACGAGAGAGTCTGTGCTGTTTGGGGGATTCTAGCAGACAACCCCCTCAACGGTCAACCCGTAGTATGGGATACTTCACAGCCTGACTCCAGATTAATCAGCATAATTGCTTATATTATGTTCAACGAGTAAATGTACATAGAATGTAGGAAAAACTATTAGCTATAATACTTTTTAAATCAGTACAAGAATGTCCATCCAGACTGATGTACACATAGGAAAAGTTGGAATGCTTCTTTCAGATTTGCAGAAAGCACTGCATTTCAGTTTTTAATTACCATGTTGAACCAGTACATTTCTTGTTGTCCTAAGCAGATTATGCCACCAATGTCCACAAGCAGCACAACACCATTGCAACAAAATTAGTGTTTTCAAGATGGTTACAGATCAGCTGCAAGGCCGTTTTCACCACTGATAAGGTGGGGACTAAGCTGTTTAAACCTCAGCTGCAAATTGATTCTGGGGAGGGATTCCAGGCCAGATGAATACAGGAGTAATGAGAGAGAATGGAGCAGCCAAAGCTGCCTGGGCGTAAGCAGTCCCAGGGGAGGAAACCCGGAGACAGGAACAAACAAATGAAGGAGGGTTGATCTGAGCTGCAAGTCAGGAGAACAAGAAACGTTCAGCACATCACTGTCAGGGCTGATTTAAGTGCTAAGCTTGCTGACCCACCACAGGACCTTCACAGCAGCCTCTAATGCTTTGAAATTGTGTGTTTTCCTGACCTTCTGTGTAGCGTTGACCAATTGAGTTCACTTTGTCTAGCTGAAATATCTCTAATACCTCTCGCTACTCTGAATATTGTCTGCTTTATACCGAAGTTTAGTGGAGTGGGGCCCCTCATTCTTTTAAGGGAAGTACCTTGTACCATGGGGTCTGAGACCACTGCACAGAGGGGGTTCTACTGCTGGTATTATTGCTGTGGTAATTATTAAATGAGAGGATTTTGAAAAATTATCCCTTTTTAAATGATCTTCTCAAATGATGTTTGATTTGTTCAATTTAATTTTATTTTTAGAGCTTTATTTTTGTGTACTTTTTTTGTAGCCTATATGCTTACTTTAGAAACTTAGGTTCATTATATTCATCACTAAGAGAAAATATGTGAGGAAAACTTGAATTCATATGCTTTTGTGTTTTGTAATGCAGATTTTGCACCTTTCCAAAGGAATATATTCACCATGTCTTGCTTGGTTTTGCTTCTGCTTTAGTCTTAGGTCCTTAATATCTTACTAACACATAGTCTTAGGAAATTAATGAGGATACACAGGGCCTTACAACTTTAGGTCATTAGTTCCACTCTCGTGCAGACTGACAGTGCTGAAAAGAGTTTGCCTCTATGATGAATATTTAGTCCCACTTTACATATGGATTATATTGGTATCGTCTGCCTTATCTGTGGCAGATGAAATGTCTTCCTCACAGGACCCAGGCGGCCAGGTCACTTGTTGCTTATTATCTAAACCAACAAAACACTGAATAACCTGAGCTAGAATTTTGGTACAAGTCAAATAAAATGTTGAACAGTATATGTAATAATAACAATATAATGAATGCAGCACTCTGAAATTGCTGATGGTGACAGAACAGGAGTAATAAAAAGTAGAATAAATAGGCAGTTAACTTCATAACCACACAAACTATTCTGCATTATTTGTATATTGCTTTTCAGTGTGTTGTGATAGCAGTAGCAGACTAACAGCGGTACATATTATGAAAATAACCCACTGCAGAATGAACATCTGCTTTCAATTAAACAGGTGTATGGGAAATTCAGCATATTCATAAGGATAATTAAAGATCTTTATTACCAAGAAAGAGAGATACTTTAGTCATTATAGTTGAAAAATATTGCACTTTTTTTTATAAACTTATCTTAGTTGTTTAAAAAAAGTTATCAGTTGTCAAACTAATCGTTTTGAGGTGTACATTCGTAATTGAAACAAAATTTGGGAGTGGAAATAAGCTATGTTTAAAATGCACCCTATTTTGAGGTTATTTTGAGGTTTTGATTAATGACTTAAGGTCATTCATATTTTCAGTACTTTACTAGAGATAACATTAAAAGCTTTGCTACGAGAAGGTGGCGAGTTACCTCCCTTCTGAAATACTAAACCCTGAGCATCAAAAGTTCAGCATCGACAAATGGAGACACCTGAAACTAGTATTCATATTAGCAAATGTTGACCTTTTGCTCATAGATCTCCCTAAAGGTATTTGAATGAAGAATTCCTACATGAGACAGATATTGCCTAGGGATTATGGACTAAAATGTCAGATGTGCCAGAAAACTTATTGCTAGTGAATCTGTTTTTGATGAGCCAACTTTAGACAACCAAGGAGTCGTCATTCTCAAAAATGTAAACTTGCAGGGTCTGTGGCATGAGTTGCAAGCTGATATAGTAACAGTTGATACAGATAGTCAAAGCCAGGCCAAGATAAGAGTAAATAAGTAGTGTTATAAGCAGTTGTTCATGAGTAGAATTTAAAAAAAGGTCAACAACTGAGGAGATTGATGACACAGACTCCCATATCCAAATGGAAGACCCTTTATTTATCAGAAAGCTGCGTTTTATACACTTACAAAGCTGTCCACGTGCTCCAACCCAAATGTTTATTGGTTAACATACATTGTTTACACACCTATTCTAAACGTTCAATTGGCTAGTTTAGTTGTGCGTGATTTCTCCTTCATTTGCTCTGGGCATTCTGCCAAAGTCGTCTGTTACAAGTGATAACGTCCTTATTTTTCTCTTGTTCGGAAAGTCTCAAGGACATCATGATCTTCGTTGATATAGAATGTTCCCACAAACAACCCCTCCAAGTTACTTTTAGTGGAGATTTGCCAGCTATATAAACTGCAGAAATCTCCTGCAGAGCAGTTTTACTCCAGCCCAAGATCTCTTAGGGGCTTCCTTGCTAATTATTGGAAAACACACAGGAAATACTGAAGCGCTCTGACCCTTACCTGCTATGTGGGGACAGGTCCTTCGTCTCCTGGCCTTTGTGTTAAGTGTTCCCGCCTTCCCTCCTTTGGGCAACCTACCTGTTGAAATACTGAAGTACTGGTTTTGTCTGCTTTTTCTCTCTTGAAAGAGCTCTGGGGGGGTCGCGTGTCCGGTCTGGAGAGCCAGATTCAGTCAGAATCTGAAACAAGAAGTAAATATGTGTTGTTATTTCATAAAATCGTGGTAGCTTTCTTGACTTGCCTGTGCCTGCTGGTACAATGAGTGGGAAAAAAGAGATATTGTTGAAATGGCGTTGTTTTGTAATTTTTCTCCTATGTTGCTAGTAGTGAAACTGATTCCCTACTTTACTGCAGCTAGCAGGCAACCCACTTCTATACATTCCTCTGTGGATTATGCCCCAGTCATTATCTTCAGCTGCATAAATTGGCTAACTTGAAAACTGCTGATATAGACCTGTCATGGTCTTTTTCTTAGCTCTATAAATGATGCTTTCCGGGTGAAGGACTTCGTGTTAATGGACATTCTGTATGTGCCTGCTTCACTTCAGACTGTGTTGTCTGAGAGATGTGAAAAGTCCCAGTGAACTTTATACAGCTGAATGCAAGCAGGCAGAAGGATAATCACAACAGTATCTCAGAAGCCCTACAGTATGAATAGAAACTTAATGTAGATCTTCATCACAGACCTGTACCCATGTCTCTCTGTTTATATATTTCTTACCAAGGAATGCGCAGAGAAAATGTTATCATTCATTTTCAAATTAAATGAGCCTTAATATTAGCTTCTCTAGCTACTTCGGCAGCGGGGTCATCTGCATGGTTCAAAAGGTTGGGCTGTCAAAACACTGCACAGAGTACTGAGCCAGGTAGTAGTTCAGCTGAGTAGTAAAAATTGAGCACTAAGAGCTATCTTATTGCTGGACATTAATGCAGGGAGAACTATATTAATGTAATGAATTTCCTAAAGTCTGTACTTCATCTAGTTGTTCTTCCTTCTTGGCCCAGATTTCTATGACAAGTCCATGTAGAATCTCTGCATGTGTTTTCAAACTTAACTATTTCTCTTCCGTTGTGTAGTTTTATTTTCCTTCCCTTTTACACAGCAGACCAGACTTTGGACCATTGAATTCAAGTAGAGGTGAACATGAAGAGTGAATGGATGAAGTATTATTGCCCTTATTCACTCCATGTAAACCTGAAGTAATTACTAGAACAAGTTGAAAATAGAGTTTTCATCCCATGGGTGTATCCTCTTAATTTAGGAACCACACCAAATGTAAAAGGTTTGAGGGAAGCAGAGTTTAAATTTAATGAGACATTTTCATTTCAGAGTCTCAAATTTTGTTGCACTTCAGTTACTTCAGTGTTTTCATTGGGTAGTATAGCACTGCTGAGACAATGGAAATTAAATGCTTTGATAACTTTCAATACAGAAGGTTGAGGAATCTGATATGGTATCATATGTTTTGATTTTTGTAAATCAATGTTACTCAGAGGAACAAAGGTCTGTAGGAGAGCTTTCAAATGATTCTGATGTTTACTTGGAATAAGTAGGTTAGGTTGCATTTTCAGATAAACCTACAGCCAAAGTAACCGAACTGAGTTACTGTACACACTTTGGAGTTAACTTCAGACTGCGACAAGAAAAAGTGACAATAAAATCTAGTCCAATAAACCCATTAACAAGTTTTTTCCTATATCCTTTCACCACTATGACACCGCCATCTTCAATGGACAATACAAATTACGGAGTTCATGGAGTTTACAATTACCTTTTCTTTTAAGTAATTAATTAGGACTTGCAATAGCCAAATTTAGCTAGTTTATTATAAAGCTTGAAATAACCCTAGGTATTTTGTCTATTATTCTGGATTCTTAGCACAAAGGCTTTGACTGAAGACTGCTTCAAACTATTATCAGCTACTCAAAAGATCTGTGTTCTCTGTCATTGCCCCACAGAGGGCACAGACTATTCAGTTTTGGGGTTACTGTTAGAAGTCACTGGCAAATGAGAATCAAGTCAAATTGGAAAGTGAACAATATTAATTTTTAATATCATCTTAAAAAGAAATTAATCAAATTGTAAATACATGAAGTAGTATATGCTGAATTCAGTTTTTCCCGCTATTGATCTATAGCCAATTTTATACAGTGCTTTGAAGTAGAATAGTTAGAAAAAATATGACGGTTTAGGTCATTTGGAAACATCTCTTAGCAGCAGCATTTGGGCTCCTGAGGAAAGGCTGAGAGTGTTGGGGCTGTTCAGCTTGGAGAAGAGAAGGCTCTGGGGAGACCTTAGAGAAGCCTGCCAGTACCTGGAGGGGCCCACAAGAAAGCTGGAGAGGGACTTTTTACAAGGGCATGGAGGGATAGGACAATGTGTAATAGCTTCAAGCTGAAAGAGGGCAGATTTAAATT
>Ga0065711_1001724_pt1 | contig 68411 bp, 34 predicted proteins | sample Hoacrofraction12_FD_59098 | JGI IMG/M metagenome (GOLD analysis project Ga0065711, IMG submission 59098) | Hoatzin crop microbial communities from Cojedes, Venezuela - Epithelial fraction 12 v2 (version 2) | ecosystem: Host-associated > Birds > Digestive system > Esophagus > Crop | place...
GTCCACCCCAAGCCTGTACTGGTGCATGAGGTTGTTCCTCCCCAGGTGCAGGACCCTGCATTTGCCTTTGTTGAACCTCATCAGGTTCCTCTCTGCCCAGCTTTCCAGCCTATCCAGGTCACCCAAACCTTAACTTTTTTTTTCATTTGGATCAATCTGATCAGACTACTTGCCACCCCACAACAAGTGTAAGCACACACCCCTCCCTCGCCCTGCTGGCCACACTTCTCTTGATGTAGCCCAGGATATGGCTGGGCTTCTGGGCTGCGAGCGCACATTGTCGGCTCATGTCCAGGTTTTCATCCACCAGTACCACCAAGTCCTTCTTGGCAGGGCTGCTCTCAATCCTTTCATACCCAGCCTGTATCGATAGTGGGGGTTGCCACGATCCAGATGCAGGACCTTGCACTTGGCCTTGTTGAACCTCATGAGGTTCACACAGGCCCATTTCTCAAGTCTACATTGGGCTTTGTTTCTGATCTGTATCCTATCTCAGTACAGTACCTGCCTCAGTACTCCGTCTTAATTCACATGGATTTATGTGAATAAACCCTGTATTCTTTAACAGAGAGGATCAGCCTAACACCCTGTTCACTAAAACGCTATCTGCCATTAAAACGTGCTTGCTCAGGGTTATGCTATATGATGAAAAATTATATTAATTATATTATGATGAAAAATTATATTAATTAATGGGTTGATGCATTCTAGAATGTTTAGGGACTTTTCATCACAGTGATCAGCTTCTAAAGATACACGCTGCCGAAATTACTGTATGCACTGGTCTGTACTGATTTAAAGTAGGTCAAGATGAGGTAATTCCGATCTATTCAGACTATTATTTCACCTGATAGACTGGGAGATGAATCTTTAATGGCAAAAGACAGACAGTAAAGGTTGTAGAAGGTTAGACAGCAATCAAAAAATGCATATTAAATCACATGAATCCGCACAAGAACCTGCCAAGAAGTACTTCTGGTTTTATCTAATGCCAATGCAAGGCATTCCTGCTATTACAATCAATTCTAGTAGCCATTGAGAGAATTAGTATGGGGTAAAATGAAGTCACTAGCTCAAAGGTTACTGGAGTTTCCTGTCATCTGAAGTAATAAAAACTGATTGCCTTTTAAAACCAACATACAGGACTATGCAAAAAATGAAGGGATCTGAAAACTTATAGGTACGCAATCCAGATATATCTTTATAAAAAATATTATTTAAATGTCAGGTGAAACCAACTGTTCGATTTGTTTTCACATACAGTAAATGTTACAATTTGTGTTGGCATTTGAATATAATTTAGTGATTGGAAGCAGAATATTTGAAAATGCTAATCAGTATGTGTTCTTTCTGTGCCTTTCAACTCAAGCTAATTGATGAAGAAGTAAAAATAGTGCCACTGAAAGCTATAAAGACATGCAGAACATATTTTGGGACTAGCATAATGGTTTGAATTCCCTAACATATTTAAACCAGTCTTCGCTTTCTGACATAACACAAAACAAGTTATTTTAACAGCTTTTACTTTTTATATAAACAGAGACGTATATATAAAATTATCTGTAGTTTAAGAAATATAAATCATTACCATGTTGACATAATAAGCACACTGAAATGCTGCTGTATTAAGGAGTAGCTGTTGTTAAGTGAAGGGTCAGAAGTGATTCAGAAAAAAAAAGTGAAAAACATGCCACACTATGTAGAATCATTCACAGTAATACATGAGACTATAAGTCTGCAGATAGAACCAGCGTCTCTGTTTACTTCAGGAAGAGATAGTTTCACCTACTTGTTCAGCAGCAGACCTCAGTTCAACACTCAATTCTAAGAGCAGAAGGCCTGACAACTGTGAAGGAAGCTATATAAACCTAAAGAAATTATTACTACACAGTTTAACAGTAATTTAAGTGTAAAACTCACACACTGATCTGTCTTCTTTTATGCCCCGCAGCCAGAATAGTCCCAAAGTCTTTATATCACATAACATAATATAACACTTATGGGTTGGACTAGATGACCTTTAAAGGTCCCTTCCAACCCAAACTATTCTATGATTCTATGACTTCAATTTCTGAATCCACTAACGGCCAGTTAGCTTGAAAACTATGATTTACTGATGACATGGCCAGTGAGATTAAGTTGTAGGAGAAAGATTCAGGCTTTGTATCAGTGAGATATGAAGTACCTTGCCCTGCCAGAAGGCACACTTCCAAGACACAATGTGGTACTCCACCATCGCATCATGTGGTTGTGCTCGGCACACAACTCCATCATGTGTTTCAAGATACACACCCCCTACAAACAGAACTGCAGAAGATCACCCCAGAACACACAATCTCATGCAACTGGGCAGAACTATATTCATAAATTCATGTATATAACAAAATAACCAAGAAGTAAATATACAGAGAGCATATTTCAAGAACAGGGTTCACATCAACAACCGCCTACAGCAAACTAGGATTTACTGAATGTGAGATGAGTTACTTAATCAGTGTGTGCCAAAGCAAGACTTGTGATCAGCCCAACTTTTTCTACATGTTGGAAACACTCCATATGATCACAGAATGACAGAATAATTTATGTTGGAAGGGAACTCCAGAAGTCATTCAGTCTTGCCCTCTGCTAAAAGCAGGTCTAATTACATCAGGTTGCTCAAGGCAGTGTTCAGTCATTCATGTCCTGTGATCGTCGTGCCATTCACAAGAAGGTTCCTCACTATATGAAAGACTACCTCTCTTTAAAAGAAACTATATACTCCTATGTACTATCTCGTAACTCTATACTGTTTTCCCTGAAAAGTACAAGTGCATTTTCTCATGCTGTAACTGGAGGACTGCACCCATCTGTCCAGGATTACTAGACACCCAAAAACCTGGTTCCAGCAGCAATTCCGACTCATCTGCAAGGAGGGTTATTTAGAGCACTCCACAGCTGATGCTTATGCAGTCCAATGCCCTTTCAATGCATTACCTACCATTCATGCACTACTGTATGGCTGTGCAGTAAATCTTACGCATCTGAGATGCACTGATTAACTGCACATCCAGCATGTCCATTTAAACGTGCTTCTTTTCCAGAGGACTCTTGTGTGAAAATATGGTAACCCCAACACACTGCCATTAGAATGCAGTGCTGCCTTTAAAGACAGTATCCATTAAAGTGAACTGGAATGTTATATAAAGCGCACCTACTCAAGGTCAGTACTCTGCAAGGCTGCCATTCTACACACGTTTATTAACTTAGCCCTGAGAAACTGATTGCGCGAACCGAAAATTCCTGGCTCCAGACTAACAGCTAGTCACCGTTTGGCTAACTCTAAATGTCGAAGAATACCTGAAGTAAAATTATATTCAAATAGCCTTACAGGCTAATAATGTAATTATGTAATATAATGTAATATATGGCAGTATTTCTAGTTCTGTATCATCTCTGTCAGAAATGGGAAAAATAACATATGGCAAAAAGAAACATGGTCACAAAAACCAATAAATGTGGCAGAAGGACAAAACGCCCTTCAAACTTGTAACTAAAGGATGGGACAGTCATTTCAGTAATCTTTTACAGTCCCATGTGTATAATCAGAACTTTTTTTTTAAACAGGCTGTACATTGAAAAACTTCATATATATATATTTCCATTTTTATAAGCTCATGAAGTTTATTAGCCATCTGTTACCTCTCGGGCCAATGATTTTAGGAATATACCTTGAAATTAACAAATAAAAGCATTCTGATTTCCTTACTATTTAACTCAACATAATGAATTTTCTACTTCAGTTAGTCTATGCTACAAGATAATTAATATAAATGCTGCAGATACTGTATCAGGGAACTGCAGCTGCTTATTCTTACTGCCTCAGATTAATGTTGCATACAGACATTCTGCTCATGATTAATGTTTCATAAAATTTAAAATTATTTCAATTAAACTACATTTTCATAAAATAAATCTGGTATTTTTGTGCCTGAGAGTTTTAAAGACTTCACATTTAAACATAATGACCATTTCTGAGTGCAGGAAAAATAGTAGTAACCACAACATACAGAATTTATATGCTAAGACACTATTTTCAACTTAAAATACATAAACTTACCAAAACATTGGAATTAAATAAGACAATAGTAATTCTTTGATCTGTCAGAAGTATCACAGACCTGTTGTGGAACTTGTTAATTTGTTTTCTGGAGGACAGTCAATATATATGGCTTCCTTTGCTAACTGCTGCTAACCTTCAGTGTTGGTTATCATTTCTCATCCTGCTCTGTTATTCTGAACTATTAATTTCTGAGAATGAACTTGTTCTCTATACCCCTCACCAGCCTCGTTGTCCTTCTCTGGACACGCTCCAGAAACTAAATGTCCTTCTTGAAGTGAGGGGCCCAAAGCTGAACACAGGACTCCAGGTGCAGCCTCACCAGTGCTGAGTACAGGGGCACGATCACCTCCCTACTCCTGCTGGCCACGCTGTTCCTGATACAAGCCAGGATGCCATTGGCCTTCTTGGCCACCTGGGCACACTGCCGGCTCATGGTCAGCCAGCTGTCAACCAACACCGTCAGGTCCTTTTCCTCCGGACAGCTTTCCAGCCACTCCTCCCCAAGCCTGTAGCGTTGCATGGGGTTGTTGTGACGGAAGTGCAGGACCCAGAATTTGGCCTTGTTGAACCTCATACAGTTGGCCTCGGCCCATCGATCCAGTTTGTCCAGATCCCACTGCAGAGCCTTCCTACTCTCAAGCAGATCAACACTCCCACCTAACTTGGTGTCATCTGCAAACTTAATGAGGGAGCACTCAATCCCCTCACATCCAGATCATTGATAAAGATGTTAAACAAGACTGGACCCAAAACTGAGCCCTGGGGAACACCGTTCGTGACTGGCCGCCAACTGGATTTAACTCCATTCACCACGACTCTCTGGGCTTGGCCATTCAGCCAGTTCTTTATCCAGCCATGGGCAGCTAGTTTCTCCAGGAGGATACTGTGGGGAACAGTGTCAAAGGCCTTACTAAAGTCCATGTAGACAACATCCACAGCCTTTCCCTCATCCACTAGGCGGGTCACCTGAGCAAAGGTGAGGTAGGTTGCCAAATTCAGTTTCAAGGAGTCCGGAAAGCACTACACAACTCTGCTACAAAGTCAGGACATTCTCTTCCTTTCAAAGACAAGATTGACAGGGTTCCGCAAAGAATTTTTCGCATTTGACATAAAACTCCTTGAAACCTAGTGGACAAGGATAAAAAGACCACTGAATAATGCTCTTTATAAAGAAAACTTAAAAATACATGCATATTATTTCAATATTTCAAATTAGATGTTTTCTGAAATCAGAAATGTCCTGTGCTCAGAAGAGGCTTCAAAGATCCACCACACCAGGTAATTCTGCACACAGAACCTGGAAGCGACTGTTGGAGCTTGCTTTCTATTGTGAGATAAAATTACCATTGTGCCTTGGTAGGACTGTCTACTGGTTTGCACCTTTTCTCTTGCAGGGAAGGACAGCAGAATTGAACACTGGGCTGAACAATCACTGACTAATAGAAATTAACTAAACTCTCTTCTGAAAGCATCTGGCATAAAGAAATGTTACATCACATTAGATCCCACTAAAGTCTGACAGATTTAAGGCTGGCATTCCAGCAGTTTTCTTCTTTTTATATTTAGATTGTGATCTGATGGTTTAAATCACTTTGTACTTACCCTAACCATTTGCTTGTGTGTCTTTCTTGAATGCTTAATCACTAACACTGCTCTTAATCACTTAAAATTGTGCATTAAAGAGCACAGTTGCCTGCAGATATGTCAGTGAGGACTGAGAGGGTGGAATCACTCAATTTCGTTAATTATTCGTCTTTCCTGAAGTGTGGCCTTCAGAGGTAGACAAGCCCTTTCTCTACTACTGAAGAAAACTATGGCAGTCGATCCATTAAACGCAGTAGTAAAGCAGCAGGACCAACTCCCCCCAGCACAGGAATCACATGCACTGAGATACAAACTCTACTACAGTGTAGCAGCACCTCACTGAAATCAGAACTCTAGTTAAGTAAATGTAATCTGCAGCTGTGTCTCCACACAAATTCACTAATCAAAAGTTGAAGGAGAAATGAAGAAAGTAAAGATTTTAAAAAGATATGATTAGGGTACAAATATCTGAACAGTTTACACATGCATACATGAAATACGTCAGCAAAGTGCAATATGTTTTGCTAGTCTATGCACTGAACACCAAATGGATTGTTCATGAATGTCTGATGTAGATCAGAGAATTTTTATGAGATGTGTATGAATATTCATAGAGATAGGCATTTATTTAGCCTTGGTAATTTCTAATGTGGTTATTCCTACATATCTTTTAAATCCAAAAATCCTGCATTACCAACAGTGACCCTACTGAATTACAATTATTATTTTTAGAGAGGAAGCGGAAACTTGTTCAAAGTGCTGTTTTATAAATAAGCAAGAAGGATATGAGAAACACGAACTGGTGAGGCATATGCGAGTGTGAAAATGTCAGAGGCTACAGTGTCTGATAGGATACCATTTGCAAGTTAAAGGACTCCAAATCTGTTGCTTTTTCATTAATATAATCTACAGGAAGAAGCCCATGGAGAACACTATTCCCAGAGGTACATCTGAAAGGGGAACAGCTACTTTACCTCATCAGAGAGTCTGACAGTGAACTAATAGTGTAGATAACCAAGGACAAGAGCCAAGAAGCAAACCAACAAGCCACATTATTTGACAAGGCAAACATACCCTTATGTGCTCTCCCATATTCCTTTACTCCAAGTCTGCGGCCCAGAAATGGAGACCATGCCACATTCAGTATAGGAAGAAATGGCTCCAGAGAAGCTTAATGGTCACTGAACTATTTCACAAGGTACAATGACATTCAGAGAAGAAATATATTTCGGGTGCTCTCTTAGTTAAAGGGGCAGATTTAACACCTTTCTTCAGGGGAGATACTGAACTGCTATGTTGAAGATGAACTGTGTGTCCTAATAAACTGCTTCATCATAAAGCAGTTATTAAATAAATATGTGTTAGTTTATCCTTAGTAAAGCTTTCAACTTTCTACAGAGAGAAAATAAGACTTCCAGAGGCTGGCGCCCTCCTTTCAAAATAAAATTGTCAAGATAGAATTAATGAAAAAGGGAAAAATGTTGACCAAGAAAGCTTTCCTTTTTTTAATCAAACTATTCAGTTTTTTCAACCTGTTCTACTGACTGATGTACTGAGATAATACAGGTTTTGTCCGAACAGACTGGATTCTAACCCTAGGGTTGCTGTTTTCCCATTACAGATCAGGGTCCACACATGTAGACACAATACAGATATCCCGTTGAACCTAACAACAGCATGTGCTTTTTGAAAAGCTTAAACTATGCTTTTCTGCTTTAACATATCCTGTTAGTGAGCAACAAAATAGAAAGTTCCTCATCTATATAGCCTTTCCACTTAAATTGAACAAAGGCTACAAGGGAAGACCTAGAAGACATTTGCCATTTAACCAGCTGCATTGAATAACTCCCCTAAACTCAAAAGACCTCTTCTTAAACACAGTGATAAAAAATTGTCACCCAAGACACCAAAAATAGAAACTAAGTTATCTGAATTGGCAACAGAAGACTCTAAGTTTAACAAAATCAAAGCACTCAGTGAAGTTAATGTGCAAGGCCATCAGAGACTTTGTATCTTTTGTCACTTGCAATGACATCAAATACAATGTTGAGGAAATCCAGTTATAACACTGCCACTTAAGATTTCAGATATCTATAAACTTTCTCGAGAAGAATTAATGGTTTTTTTTTTTTTTGTTAAGATGAATGCTTGGCCTCCAAATGGCTCAGTCCGTTCTTCTGGTATCTATACACCTCCCATGGCACCTACGAAATACACAATGTTCCTTGGGAACACTGTAGTAGCTGAAGAAGAACTATGGTACGCATTACCATTTGAGCCCATCACAGAGGAAAATCACGCTTCAAACAGAAAAATCTGCAAAAGGAGAAAAAACTAAGGAAAGTACTGTAGAACTACAAGCATATGTACTCCCTTCACCTCCTTTGCAGGGAGAACAAACTTACTAGACAGGAAAAGGAGACAGAAAAAATTCTGACTACAGCTAATGCAGGAAAGCAGTAACATCCCATCATTAAGAATGACAATTCAGCAGCTGCAGAGCCGTGCATAAGAATGGTTGCTCATGGTTAGACCAAACTCTGCCAAGCCTCACGTCTTGTCTCTAAAAGCAGCTATCCATAGATGCTATGCAAAGAGTGATATTTTTGTGGTACGTCTTCTCCCCCTACTTGATCCACAGCTCAGAGATGTCTTGAGTTCACAGCATTTAAATGTGTAGTGCAGACCCTGAACATTTCTGACTATCTGCAGATTTCATGTTTCAGGGAAATACAGACTTCATTTTTATGAAATGACAAGGACAGAAAATCTGCTTGATCAAGATACTCCTGAAATCTATTCACTTTCTATTTGCCATCCCATAAGGGAAAACTTATGAAGCACAATTCGTAAACCTTATGAAGAAATCCCTCTGTTGCCAGCAAAACAGGATAGTGATAAAAGGAAATAAAAAATATGACATTAACTTCTGAAAAAAAAATCTATACAATAAAATGTATTGTATTATAGACAAAATCTATGCAACAAGAATGTACATTGCTTTTCCATATGGTGATTAAGGACTGTTGAAGACAGAAATAGTATGGACCATTAGAGATGTCAGGCAGTGATCTATTCAGTTATAATTTTGCTTGTTAATCACAAAGCATGAAAGATATCTGAAGTAACTGGATGTGCTGATTATCAGCACCATTGCCTACAGCTGAAAGGAACTGTCAGATGTCATCAACTGTGAACCTCTTCACCACTGCATCTGAGACTTTGAAACAACTATTACCCCTAATAATGGCATTACTGTTCTGTACTGTTTGCAAAATTCATGCAACTGTTTAAACTGTCAGCGACATCAGTACTTGGTCAGAAAGAGCCTGAAAATAATGGACCAGTAGCTGAGGCTTTAAAAGCAAAAAACAAAAGCAGCATTTAATTATTTTAAGAAACAGTCAAATGTCTACTGATAATGGTTTTGAAGATATCCTAATAAGAGCAGAAAGAAATATTTATAGTGTGAAATTATATCAACTTTTCACAGATTCTTCTCTGTCAAAAGATTTTAAACATAATTTTCTAGTTATTATTCAGATAGCACTAAATTTTATGTTATTGAACTTCAATTTCATGCATGTTTATTTTCTGTTTCTATTTTGTATTTCTGAAAACACATCATTAACTACAGAGAAACATGCAGAAATATAGCACAGTGATATCTGAATTCCAGTGGTCACACAAAAGTAGTAAAAATTATACTCTCAGATCTTCCTTCAGCAATGATCGCCATGAAGATCAACATGGCACTACAGAGCCCTGAGAAACTATTCTATTCTATTGGGCCAGCTGGATCACTAGGCTATTCAGGTGTTTTTTAAGCTACAGACACTGACAGTCACATGCCAACCAACTGCGGTCAAAACCCCACGTGGTCTTGCTCTCACTGCGCTGAGCTCAGAGGGACATTGCTTTCCTGCCTGCATGGCTCATTGCCTTGGTTTCAGGATGCTGCCATTGCACCTCAATGACCTGCAGCCTACAGCAGATTCCTGCTCAGCAAGGTGAAGCTGAGGCACAGCAAATGTGTGAAGACAGAGATTATTGGATTCAACAGCAGTTACCATCACCAAGAAAATTTACTTGTAGAGTAGCAGGTCCAAGTTTAAGAGCTTCTCCATAGCTCTTATTTCATTAAACAAACAGAAATCCTGGTTCCGTTTAGTGGGAGTTTTGTCACTGATTTCAGTAAGGCCAGTTTTCCCTTCAATAAATATGAAAAACCTCATTATTCTGTTGCACAAAGCCCACCCTTCCTCCTGGTCTGACAATTGTAATTTGAAGGCTATAATGTGCCTGCTGCTAGAATGCCTGAGTGGACTTGACATTTACTCACTTGTTGCTGTCTGTAGGCATTACAAATGGACATCATCAACATATGTTTCTACTTTAAGAGCCAAGATTGCTATTATTTCTTCATATGCAATCTACTTATACTGAAAAACACTGGTTTAGTCTCATTTTATACTGAATTCCTATTTTAGCAACAAAAAAATTTCTACGGCTGCTCATGAATTAGTAACAGTTGGTAACTATGAGGAAGGAAAAAAAATAATATAATCCTATAACATACTGTACATAACACAGAGTACCTTTGCTATACTTTAAAGTCAACCCTGGAAGACTAATTTATGGTTTTATTGTTTTAAGTTGGACTGGATGTAGTAAGTACTTTAAGAAAAGGTCATTAAGTATAGAGAATAATTTTATTTAAATTATAGTATTAGATCAGCAGGAAATTGTTTTAAGTAATATTTGACAACTAAAATGTGACCACTGTGGAGCTTTTTTGATTTAACATCTGCATAAACTTGACTTACAAGCTTGGCTGTTTCCTATAAAGTTAAGGCACTTCCAGGTTTGGTTTCTGAGTGTTGTGGTGGGATTTTTTAGCAGTCCCTACTGTAATCCCTAGAATACAAATTCAAAATGCACTAAGGATTTGGTTTTAATCAAAGACAGGGATGGAGAACAGCAGGCCCTCTATGAGCTCCTTTGTCAGAGTGCCACAGACCAGCACCTCAGCACATGTGGCAGAACAGGCTATGAGTGGGCCTGGTCCTCTTCAGCGGAAAACTTGATTAGTTTACATTTATTGATACTTGATGTTTAAATCTTATTAAAGGTTTCTGACTTTGTGCAGAACCAGCTGAAGAGCACAGCATTCATTCTGTTGGCTCAGCCCCGACAGCAGCAGCAGATAGAAGACACATTCAAAGCATCACAACTCTGCAGTAAATATGGGACTGCAGCGTATGCAAAAAAGTTACAGCCACTTTTAAGCTTGTGCCACTGTTGATTAAAGACCTGTTAAAAAGTCTAAGCCAGCTAAAAGTGTTGTCTACTGATAAACACACGTGGGTAAGTGAAAAATGGGAATCTAAGAAGACTAAATAAATTTGTTGCAGGACATGATGCAGCATGGCCAGCAGTTGCCATTATGGTAATCTAGTTTAACTTTCTGTGTAAAAAAGTTCAGTACAAATTCAGCTAGTAATTTCTGAAATTAGCCAGGAACTTGAGCTGTGGAAAATTTTCTTTTTAAAAAAATAACACTGAACCCTATCATTTCCAAGTTGATACCAGAAGTTACAATCAGAAAAGAGAGCCCACCGAACCCAAAGGCATTTTATTTGCAATTTAAAACCGTATAACATCATTGTTTAAGCCTCAGAACATACAAATAAAACATAGAAACTAATTAAAGCTTTAAACTTAAGAAACTGTTTATCCTGTACAGGCTGAGAAGAAAAAAATACTAGAAAGTACGTTTGTGAATTTTGCTGTTGACGCCTCAAGACATGTCATACTGTATTTTGGGCAAATCTATCAAACAAGAAAGTAAGTGGACATATTTATAAACAGAATCATAACTTAGCAATCAGATTAAAATAATGCCTACTGACATAGAATAATTTCATTTGGAAGGGACCTACAATGATCATCTAGTCCAACTGCCTGACCAATTCAGGGCTAACCAAAACTTTAAGAATGGTATTAAGGGCATTGTCCAAATGCCTCTTAAACACTGACAGGCTTGGGTATCAACCACCTCTTTAGGAAGCCCGTTCCAGCATTTGACCACCCTTTTGGTAATGAAATGCTTCCTAATGTCCAGTCTAAACCTCCCCTGGCGCAGCTTTGAACCATTCCCACATGTCCTGTTACTGGGTACCAGGGCGAAGAGCTCAGCACCTCACTCTCCACGTCCACTCCTCAGGAAGCTGTGGAGAGCAATGAGGTCACCTCTCAGCCTCCTTTTCTCCAAACTAGACAAGCTCAAAGTTCAAAGCCGTTAACCGCTCCTCACAGAACATGCCTTCCAGCCCCTGCACCAGCTTTGTTGCCCTCCTCTGGACACATTCAAGCATCTTCACAACCTTCTTCAATTGTGGGGCCCACAACCACACGAAGTACTCACGGTGAGGTCGCACCAATGCTGAATCCAGCGGGACAATCACCTCCTTGGAGCGGCTGGTTGTGCTGTGTTTGATGGACCCTGGGATGGGGTTTGCCCTCCTGGCTGCAGGGCCCACTGCTGACTCGTGCTGAGCCTGCCGCCGGCCAGCACCCCCAGGTCCCTCTCTGCAGGGCTGCTCTCCAGCCCCTCCTCTCCCCATTCGTACTTGTGCCCAGTGTTATCTTAGTAATAGTGTTTCTTTCAAAATGAGTCAGCATGAGGGAGCTGTGTCCAAATAACAGCACTGTACAACGCCTGGTCCATTAAACTCAAAAATGCTCCCCCTACCAACATGACATCTCTGTATAAAACATCTGACATAAGTAAATAGCTCAGCAAGATAAAATAAACGAATACTGAATGTCTACTCGCTGCTTTAAGCCCAACTATGTCAGAGAGTTTGACAGGGATCTTGGCAGGAATTATTAAACAACGAAACAGAAACCATGACATTTTCAAATGCCATTGACATTGATCACCTGTGAAGAAGATGTAGGCAACAGCTCCTCTGATTATTCAGTCACTCAACAGTGATGGTAATCAGAAGAAATTTCCTGAGGATAAAGGCAGTGATAACGGCCTGCGGGGGAGCAACTCACAAAACCTCTCCAAAACCTCTCTGAGAGGTGGTCAGCTAGGTATAATAGGTATCTAGATTTTGTTTGTTTCTCATTTACCACACACACAAAAAAATATGCAGGCCTTTCAGCAGAAGTTAGGAACATAAATATATGGTTGAATCTAGACATAAAAACCCAGGGAGTTCCTCTCTTCTCTTCTTCCTACACAAGGCATCCACGCACCTGCCTGCTGCGCACAAAGCTGCGCTCCGGAGCCAAAGGCGTAATTAAAGAAGGATCATCTCCTTGCTATTCACATTTTCTTTATTTACCTTTCTCCCTCTTCTAAGCTGTTTCTTTCTTTAGTTCCTCACATTTTGAAGTGTCTAGAGCTAACAAGCCACACATTTTTTTTGCATCTTCTTGTACAACATGTAATACACTTGTCCCATTTAACCACTTTGGTCTTGAAAAGTTTTCTGTGCAAACTGTCACTCTGCACATATTTCTGTATCAAAATACCTTTTACAATTATCATAGTGTTACTGAATGAATTTTGTTCTGCAGCAAAATACCATGTATTTGGTTTTGAAAAAATATTAAAATGTAAATCTTTTTTTATTAGAACAGTAAGATGCTGAGCATTTTACTCTAAATTAATTGATAGACATTTATGCAATCACTACAAAGAAAACAAATGTAGATACACATAATTTTTTAGTCCATGTCTAACCATTTTCCCTTATAGCATTGGAAGAAGCAAGGAAATAGTCTTTAGGAAAACACTCATTTTTGTATTAACTGATATTTCACAGATTAAGCATATTCAAAGTTTTTTAAAAAATGCAGTTTAACACTAAGAGACTGATAGCAAAAAATAAGATACCAGCGATAAACACTACTACCAAAAATAACCACATTGAACTCTTTACTTCAGATTCCTTTTTCTCTTAGAGTATTCATTTAAATATTAGTTCTTTGGAAAGCTTACACTCAGTGTTTTCTGTTTGCTATACTACAAAGATCACAATAGGCAGATGCACTTTGTTATATAGTTACATGTATCATAGCTACTCTTTGGCTTCCACTGCAAAAGGAACTTTTCATCATTCAGAAGAATGTTGATGAGCATTTCTAGGGTTTGGTAAGAATTTTTTACTCAGTTTTTATTTTACGTTACAGAATGACTCGTGTTTGTCTCCACGTGATACACTGGAACAAACTACTCAGCTACAGAGGACAAGTGTTACCACACTTCGGTTTTTTAGAACTCTGTTCTTTATCTACCCCAAAACTCTGGTAATAAAGAAGGAATTTCAGACCATATCAGAGCCAGTGCAGTAGCTCTGCCCAGGCCATTTCATGTTCAGCTGTCCCAGAAGAGTGTACAATTCAAGTCTCAAGCCATTAAGCTGCAAGCATCTGTGATGCACCGGACCCCCTGCATATGCAGGGCAACTGCTCTGCAGGTATGCATTGGCTATCTGCTTAGTGCTTAAAAAATGCATGCCAATGCCATCAATCTCTTTGCAATGGCCTCCTTAATAGGTATATGCATTTCTATTTCCATTACGGAAGTCGTAGACAGCAAAATGGGCATTCTTCCAGTCTAGAGAAATCTTGCTTAGAGGCAGAGCAAAAGCAACAAGGAATAGCAGATTTGGCAATTATCCGATGACCTCCACAGTAACGAAATACAGTACAATATTATCCTTCTGCTCTGTATAGTCAACATTCTTCTACATATAAATATATATGGCTAGGGATTTACGTTACTTCTAAGGCTCCTTCTGTCCTTTGTCCAAATGTCAAGAATAAATCATTACCCTATTAAAAAGCTTATGTCAGATTAAATTGAATGTGACATCACTGTGGCTAAAACAGATGGAAAGCAAAGGCTGTTTCGCTGGCTTTATTATTTGCAAACACTTTTTATGTGCTCATGTTCTATAAAACACGTTAGGTTTCTAGACTATTACTAATGATTATACTTCTCCATATATCTTGTGTGTGGTTACGTTACCCTCCAAAGTAAATCACAATGCTCGGTTTCACAGAATAGTTTCAATGTTTTAGTTGCTACTGTAAAAGACCTACTTGCATTTGGCACATAAAGCTGAGACTTATTTTTTTATATATCTATATGAAACATTATAGACTTCTACATTGTGTGTGCAAGTAATCAAAAAAATACACTTTTTTTTCACAACAATACTAATAATTACAAACTCTGACATAAGTTAATGTATAAATCTAGAAGCACTGCAAATTGTATCAAGCTTTCTAGGAAATGTATGGATTTACATCACCATTTTAAAATGACACAGAATATTTTGTGAAAAATACATCTTGAGCTATAAATCACATTTTCATGATTACATTGCATGTTATATACTCAGCTACACATTTCTCAATTTGTTCCTTAAAAACATGAGATCAGACTGTATTTCTTTCTCTGTGTTTTGGCTAAAGGAGGAATATGTAAAATTGCACACAGAAGCACAGTGAACTAAGTTTAGTATTCATTAAGTACCGGTATATACTCTATAGTTCTCAGAACTCTTTTTAAAAAGCTTTTTCTCTTTCACAGGTCTTCACAGGTAACCAAAATTGTCTCACTGATCATCACTGCATATGACGAAAACAATCATGAGATTCTGTTTCGATAGTGAGACAACTTTGGTTAGCCAATTATAACGTGGATTTCTTGTTTTACTTTTTGTGGATCAGTATAATCTCTCATATGAGGAAATGTTGAGAGTGCTGGGACCATTTACCCTGGAGAAGAAAACTCAAAGGGATCTTAGAAAATGTATATAAATGCCTGAAGGGAGGGCAGAACAAAAACGGAGTCAAGCTCTTTTCAGCGGTGCTCAGTGCCAGGACAAGATGCAGTGGGCTCAAAGTGAAACATAGGAGCTTCCCCCTGAACATCAGGTAACAGTTTTTTGCTGCAAGAGCAATGGAGCGCTTGCACAGGTTGCCCACAGTGGCTGTAGAGGCTCCATTCTTGGAGATATTCAAAAGCTGTCTGGACACAGTCCTGGGCAACCAGCTCTAGGTGGCTGTGCTTGAGCAAGGGGGATCGGACCAGATGACCTCCAGAGGTCCCTTCCAATCTCAAACACTCTGTGACTCTGTCATTCTGTAATATTCGTGTGGAGCCTGACAGAAGCATGGTAGTAAAAGCATTTTACTGATAATTTCAAACATCTCAACACAGATCAGCTCAGGTGACGGTGTAGTCTAATTCCCCATTTACTGGATCTTTGTTCAGATTCTCTGTGTTGGTTGCACAGGTTACTTGGGAAAAAAGGGTGTTCTTGTCTCCTTGCTCCTTTCACACTAAGCAAAGTTCTCCATATCTCTCCCCCACCCCACCCCCCCAGATTGTTTCTGTACTTGTTTCTAGTTTTGAGAACAGAAATATAGCAAGTGAGCAGCCTGACCTCATGGTCAGACCAAAGTGTCTTGTTACAAAACAACTGATTTTAAACCTCTTCCAGTATTTTGGAGAAATTTAGAAATAACTTTAAAAAAAAGGAAACAACTTTACTTTCAATCTTTATGATAATGGGCATCACTTATTACAAATCTTTATGTGAAACACTGAAGTAACTTCAAATAATATCAAACTAAAATATCAAACAATTTAAGATAACCGAGTAACTTCACTTAACATTCACCCTAACTGTCTTACCCTAACTTACAAGGACTAATACCTTACAAATCTCACTTGCAAAGTGTTACACAGTATGTACAAAAATAGTTGAAAGTAGCCTACAGAAAGCAAAAAACACAAGGAAAGTAGTAATGTATAGTTCTTCAGCATAATAAAATTCAGATGTTCTCAGGAAAGGGGATATACGTCATGTAGAAAGGAAGACACATATATTTTTTCTTTACTATATTTAGTCAGTATTGACTGCTAAATTCCTGTCAATGTTGAGAACCTTCAACAAGCTAAAGTAATCAGTCCCACAGCATCACTCACATCAATGAACTTCTAACAACCCCCCATGCTATACGTTAAGAACATCCTGACAGTGTGGTTGAGTAGGTAAGAGTGATCACTGTACCTTAGCTGACAAGATGCATGTTGCCCACAAATGAACACTACAGAGGTGCTTGCTGTAACGAGTAGAGACTATTAATCCTTACAGTCAGTGACAGCTCTCACTAATAATTAAATGACTATCTGGATCAACTATGAACATAGCAAATCAATGCTTGCATCACAGTATCTACCTTTAACCCTAGGAGAATGAAATTCTAGAGATGTGAAGAAATAAACGCATTTACACAATAACCTTGTGAACAACCGAATTGGTTTCTGGCTTTCTTTTTCTAAATAACAAACTATCACAGATGCTGGTCTCTGCAATTGCCTGCATCCTTTAGCCTGGACACACTTCATACTGTTGTCGACTTTTGGGTTTAGACTCAGAAAAATATTGCTACACTACCTCTCAGTCGACTTCAGAGCTGGTGGACAACGCTTCCTCAATTCAAGCAGGTCAAATGATTCCAATCTGTAGTCATTTCCTGTTTAACTTGCTTTCCTAATGTTATGTATCCTTTTTTTCCTAGAAAGTCCAATTCTGATCCAACAACCTATGGAACTTACAGAAACATCCCAACTGACTTGGATATACTTGGACCATCTCTATTTTTTCTCTTGGATGGATTCAAATAGGGTGCAACACAATAATGAAGAACCTTATTTTGTTACAATCCTTTCTCCTATTACTTCATTTGACAGTGATAAGAGCAAAGCCTGTTGGTCCTCCTTAAATTTGCCAGGTCTCCGTTTCATATTTTTAAAACTTTGCTCTGTTGCATTTTTCCATTGCCTTATCTATTTCAAAAGAAAAGAGGAGAAAGAGTAAATATATTTTCTTTGCTTTTCTGAGCTGCAGTAGTACTCTGTTCACTTTGCTAAAACTACATGATCTTTTTGTACTTCTGCTTCTTAAGTTAAACCTTTAGAAAGAAGGTATTAGCGGCCTCTGAGGTATATTTTAATCCTCTTAAATCATGCACAAAGAAATACTGCAAAGAGTGATCAACTCCAAATACTGGCCTTAAAACAGATTAAAAAAAAATCAGATTTCTACGAGACACAGTAAACTGTACTATAAACCTGCTTAAAAATTTCATCTACACCTAAATTCAGATAAGGAGACAATCCTGCTGAAAAGACAAAACAGAATAAAACCATCTTAATTACTTCGTTTTCCCTAAAGTTGGGTTTACAACTCTTTAAATGTTTCATGCTCTCCTGCTATTAAGAATCTCAGGAATTTGTAACAGACCCCTACTATAAACAAGCTAAATAATGCAAACAGTTTTGACAAGAATTATTATTCAGTACATATCAAGCCAGGATTTATTCTGACTTGCCCTGCACTATTATCAATGGTCAATACATGATCGAGTTTTTTTCTATAAAAAATATTTCAGTACTAGTAAATGACAATACAAACCTGTTTTTCAAAGCCACTTAATTTTAGAGCGTAGTTATGTTATAAAGCTGAACGCTTTTCATTTAGCATTCAGGCTAAAGGTGCCACCATGCTAATGAGCCAAAGCTTACAATTTGATACAACTGAACAACTGCTGATGCTTGCATGCAAGGTGGCTATAGCACTTCATCTTGCAGTATCAGCAGGAACAACAGCTAAAACAAATGCCACGGTTAATTTCACGAATCTTGGTGCCTTCAGGGAAGAATTTTGGGGTTTCATTTTCCATGAAGACTTTAATATTTTATTGATAGGATTTATCACATGCCAAGTAGCCTACATCTGGGATATAAAATTAAGATATCAAGAAAAAAAAATAATATTCTATTTCGTGAAGCAGATAAAAAGCAACACAGTTGGGTAATTACGATAACTGGAGCCACAGAGTATCTGCCTAATCATTTTATTAATATATGTTGTCATAATGCTGATTCATCAAGAGCACACAAAAAAATGGTTTTTAGTTTACAAATACAAAACCTGCCTTCTTGAAGGGAAACTAGTAGAGACATATATCACCTGAAATATATTTAGATCATGCTGATACTACTGCATATCTGTTTAACTTTTCTCACCAAGAATTTTAAGTAAAGCTATAGTAACCTACATGAAAAGTCATAGCTGTCAGGATTTGGAGAAAATTGTAAAATTACAATTAGGCCTGAACAGTAAGGCTGGGTTTTTCTGAAGCCAGAGGAAGATATATTTTCAAAGATACACCCTCAGAAGCATGTAATGATAGCCCTGGAGAGGAGGTACATTGTTAAATCTCCTTTTAGCCTTGCACCATCTTTTTGAACTTTTAGAGATGATTACAGATTGAAATTAGTAGGATAATGAGATGATGTGAATATGGCCTAAGTGTCATCATACTTTCACTGCACAGATGAAAGTTTTCAGTGCATCAGTGAATACACACTAGCCACATAAATTGCCCCAGTAGTGCCTCAAAACATTACACCCAAAAAGAACGTTACAACCAAAAGAACAATGGTTCTCAGTTGTCAAAGAAAGTGAAATTTTAAATCAATATTGCTCTTCTGTCTGTATGCTCAGATGAACAAGCTTTTTCAGTAAAAATTTGTACTTTTATGTTTAAGAACTGATCATATTTTAATTACTGGAAAAAGAGGAAATCGTGTAACCAAGTAAGGACACGCTGACACTAAGTGAAATTATTTTCTTGCATAATAGTTTGTTGGCATATTTGCTTAAAGTTCGCTTAAGTAGAAATTACTTTTCATGACAAAAAATAAATGTTCAAATTTTTGCCTGAGATCCAACATGTAGTGTAAAAAAAAAAAAAGAGTAATAAAAAACAATTCAGAAAGTGACATCGTATCACCAGGATATTAACTCTGTAATTAGTACATTTTATTTCTGTCAATTGCAGTGTAGTAACTATAGAAACATGAACAATAGCAGCCAAAGACAGACTTTTTAATCCCTGGCTTTTAAAGGACTTTGATATTTTCAAGAAAATATCAAAAGTCTACCAGCTATTAAAACAGCCACTTCGGAAAAGTGATAGTGCAACTATTGCACAGGGACCATACATAGCACAGCTGAAGCTGTGAAGTAAACAGGAGATTAAACTACTACAGGTTCAACTATTGCTGTTGAGAACTGGTCGCAAACAGGATATCACATGTTCTTTAAATACCACTGGGTTTACATCCTACTTGAAGACAAGACAGTGAAACTCACTGATACAACACCCCTTCAGAACACTACTGAACCATCATCAGTCCATTCCTGACTTTCCTAAGGATCTCAGGTAGCTTCACTGACCAATAAGCCCTGACATACTTACAGGACCAAATAACTTGGCAGTATGTTATCCAATTGGGACCACATTTTACCTTCCAAAAATAAGCATGAGGGGCAAATAAACTAGTTTAAAATAATTACCTGACAAAGAAAGTATTTTTCTAGTAGTTATCTCCCATTGATGAGTGATGAAACACTTTTAAATATAACTGCATATTGATGGTATAAAAATAGTATCAGTAAAAAAAATCTTAGCATCACATCAGTAATTGAGGCAAACATCACAGCATCCTGTTAGCTTATTCATACATTGCATGAAGGGAAAGATAATGCTGATCCAGATATTTAGCATATGATCTGCATCTCTTTGGTTATTTATTCTCAGTAGAACCACTGTGACACACTTCTAAAGCCTTTAATGTATCATAAGACTGGCAAGGCCCCTTCTTTTACATAATTAAGGCAATTATAGCCATTATAATTGAATGCAACACCACTTTAATGGTCTGGACTATATTTAAGCTTCCAGCTTTTTAATCCATGAAAGGTGGTTGGCAGAGAGCAAAAGAAGATAAGGAACATATCGTAAAAAAAGCATGCTCTCATGACTATCTGAAAAAGTTTAATAGAGTTTGTTGTGCTACATAGACTAAATTTCCCTAACAAAGTGGATGTTTTGGGGTCTCTAGGACTGAAATTGTTCGTGAATTGTTTAATGACCTAGGGTAAAATTAATGCTTATCAAATATAAAATTAAACAGCACTAATTGCCACAAAGGGAAAGGAAATAAAGAAATCAACCAGGCTAATAAAAACTTCCATAATAAATCAATTTAAAGCAACCTCCTACAGAGAAGTGTGTTCCTTTGTGAAAAGTATATGAATACTTTGTAGTAGTAAGACAACCACTCATCTTGCATATATTGAGTCTTTACCTAAAAAGAACCAGAGTGTCTAAATAGCCCGGAGTGTCTCAACAGTCCCATAGAAATCAAGGAATAAAAACCCAGCAATGCATCCTAAATCTTAAATGTACTGCTGATCCCATGTGCGTAAGTTCACTCTTACATACTTATTTGTAGGGAACCAATGAATTTTGCTTCAGACAAAGTTTGGGAAGTTCATTCCAAAATTGCCCTGTATGCACAGGATGGACAAGGCCACCGGGAATCCCAGCAGTGCTCGTGTCTTCAAACAAATACACCCCTTTTCAAAGCCTCAGCTGGAACATGACATACCCGCCCTGGGTAAAAATGCTCACAGACTGAGCAGAGAGGCAGCACTCACATTATTTTGGACAACTAGAAATTAAAAACTGTATTGTTTAAATACTTTTAACATAGGGCCAGAGCTGTCAGCTAAATGCCCGTTTGCTGGTAACAGAAGAAACATGAGAAGCAACTCCTCAAAGCGCAGCCCACCACAGCAGGCTGGAACTGCTTTCCACAGCCTTGACACCCAAGCAATTTTCTATTTAAATATAAATTTGGGGATGTGACATACCTGGATTTGACAAAGCTGTATAGATTTGAGTATCCAAGGCTGCCAAAAGCAGCCATGAGAAGTGGAAGAACCCAGAAATAACAAAGCAGCCCAAAGGAAAAGTAAATAGGAAGAGGTTCTGGAGAAGACTGCTGTTGCAAAGATGCTTGGAACCATGAGAAAAGCGCTGTTGCCAGTGATGGGTATGTAATATTCCAGCTTTCCTTTTAGTGCTATAGCTCTCTGTAATCTTGACAACAAGCACTTAGCTAACAATCCTTTCTAAGGATTTCAGTTAATCCTGGCAACAATAAAGTGTTCTCTTTCACAGCATTCTTGAATATGTTCTGCAGTGTTATGGCAGTTATTTTTCACAAACACAGCATAAACAGTTTCTGGCATTCTACCCTTTTTTAATATAAACTATACTATTATGGAATGAACAATCGCCCCTTAATCCTTCGCTTCTTCCTTCTACCAGTTAGGTTCAATGGAATCTTAATTTGTTCTGCAATTATGACTTTATTGCAGAGAATTAAAAAAAATGTAAATCACTGTTCAAACATGTGCTACCTTTTTTTCTTTCTCCCACTATCAGCTGCACTCTGATTCCAAACCATAGTACATACTTTACTAGAATGTCTCTGCCTCATTGTTCTACTTGCGTTTGTGGTATCACTTCTCTTCTGCAAGACATATATTTCTATCCCTTGTTCCCAAATATTTTACCCCCATGAGAAAAGAAAGCAAAAAATTCTTTTTAGTCAAAAGATAATCTATTAATGACTAGCCAATTCTAGTTGTCTTTTTTGAACTATAAAGGTGTTTAAAACAAAATGAACACACCCTGTTCCATGCAAGAGAAGTTTGAAATTAGAGGAGAAACTCATGCAATTGAAGTAAAAATGATGAACGGAGTCACCTCTACAGCCAAACAACAGGTTACACAACTACATCTCTACTTCCAAAGTCCTTCAAACATAGCCACAGGCCCTTCGCATTTCTCACGTTTTACCGTTAGTCTCTGCCATTCGACTAAACTGTGGGGCCTTCAAAGCTTCCCATCTGCCAAATTCAGGTGTGCTTTTCCATATGACACATGGGCAAGACTTAGCAAGGAGCCTACACCACTCATTTCCAATCTTTCCTTGAGCTCCAGGGGAAAGAAGTCTGGGTACAAGGTGTGCTCTGGCTAAGACCCAGGCCAGATGACAAGGAGACCACGGGATTGGGGCCATGCAGGTCAGATACACCTTCTCATTCCTACCACATTCTCTGTCGCTCTACACCATATTAGATTACTGCTAATCATATTACATTAGATTACTACTAATTATGATGGAGAAGTCTCTTTTTAGAAAGTCTTAACATGGAGCTCGATTAATGAAAGAAGATACTGCTGACAATTTTACTTGGCTCAGTGTCACTCAAGCAAGAAAAAAAACACTGTTAAGAACCTAAAAAATATTTATGCAGAAAATGTATTTTAACATTTAAGTAATAAAGAATAAAATCGGGTCCATTAAATTTCTGTTAGTACACAAACACAGTAATTAATATTAAATAAATTTCTTTTTACAAATACTATAATACAGCATTTTTGTGTTAGGAAACTCCCTTCTGTCATATCATAGATATGGCAATTATTTACAGATAGGAATGATTTTTTGCTAAGATTATTAGTCTGCTGTCTTAGAAAAAACATTTATAAAATATAAAGATGCTAAAGTAATAAAATCTGATTGAATGATAGTACTTCCTATTAAAGATCAAGTAAAAAATGGACTATAATTCACCTTATATACGAGATAAAAAAGAGATTCTTAATGAACTAGCCTGACCAAATTTCAAAGCATAAAAATCTACAATGTATTAATTTTCACTTTACCTTCAAAGAGCTTCTGTTTATATATAATGTATACTTACAGCTCAACTTTACTGTAAATGTTTATAATGAATTAAAAAAAGTGAAAAACAGTATTTTAGCTTGCATGTCTGGACAAATGTAGGTCTAAGATGAACAGCCTTGAGATTTAAAACTGAGTACTATGCATTACAGTATAAAAAGCAATAAAAGCAAAATGGACATTTACTGCTAAGTCAATACCCCCTGAAGAACTAAAATGGATATACAATAATACATTTTAGTTTTGCAGTGTCTTTAAAATCACAAACGATTTCAGAAACATTAGCAGAGTTCAGAAACATTAGTAGAGTAAGAAAGCTTACCTACAGATAATGTCTTTTCCTATAACAAGGAAACTGAGTCATAGTGTTAGAGCCTATTTACATTTAAATCAATGGCAAGATTCACACTGATGCCAGCAGTAAAGGCAAGAGCAGAAATACTAGCCCAGACCGGATTTCTGTGGTCAGCCCACAGTGACATCAATCTCAACCAGTACATGTCGAAACAGATGAGACAAATTCCTGGTTTTGAGTGCTTCCACTGATAGTCGTGTGCTTGTGTTTCAGGGTTCATCTAAAGACTATTTTGAGAAAAATCAGCGAAATTATATAATAAAAATTAACTAACTAAAAAAGAATAGAAGTTTTCATTTAATCTTGCATTCCACAGAATTGCAGTAGCAATTACAAAATGAAATATGTTACTGAATCATAAACATACGGCTAACAAAAACAGTAGACTAGAGAGCTGACAATTTCCTAATGCAGATTTAACTCACATGTATAAAATGTTGCTACTGTCTATACTCCCATACTACTGAGACCGTCTTCTTCCAAGTACTGTCCATATTCTTCAGAGAAAGTTAACAACGGAGAGTAGTTTCTCCATGATGAAAACCAGCATGCTTTTCTTTGTACCTCTTTTTACAAGCAAGTCATTTATTTTCTGTACAAGCATAGCAGCGTAAAATTAGATGCTATGATTAGATCTGCGAAATATTTTAAAACATACTAACATATTTGTAAATAAACCCTGAACAGCACTGCAACATAACAGTCATTTTCTTTGGTGGGTTATTTTTGCCTTACTTGAGCTTTGAAAGTTCAATTTTATCCTCGACCATACGGCATGAACAACTTCATCTTACAGATGGGAATTTTCCTCATTGTCCCGTATAAATGGTTTCTCCTGGCTACCCCATAACTGATCACTAATAATATCAGGCCTAATTGGTCTAGTATAGGTTGTTTCGGATGCAGATTTTATTCTATTGATATCCTGGAGTTAATGTTGCAGAAGACAAAAAGGGAATTACATATTAGTACTACCTGTCCTTGAAACTTAATACAAAGTAGAGATTAAGGAGTTAACACAAATACTATTTTTGGCCCTAAATCTCTTCATTTATGAAGTCTGGAAACCATTCAGTGTTCTCTTTGAATGCAAACAAAACAAAAGCTCTTTTTTGGCATCTATACCTCTACTATATCAGGAGTGGCTGATGTCATGTATTGAGAAGATGCTGCTATGTTGACAAAGTAAGAGGATTTGGGAGAGTGCTGGTTCGCTATTTGTTTAAAAAGAGCGCCTATATTTGTTTTTCAAGCACTGATGCACATAGGATGAAACAGAATCCACAGTGTCTTTAATCCTACTGTTACTTATCCTCATCTCTTCATAGGAATTAACAATTTGGCAGTATTCAGTATAAAATAGGATGCAGCTGAGAGAGCAGCTATGTTCTGTGATGAAAGTCTTTCAAATACATTAACTGAAAATACTTTCAGTAAGCAATGTCGCCTTTTCACTTTCTTCTAGCAAAAGCTTAGACTCAAACAGTATGACATGTATAGCAGGTTCCTACGTTACCTATATAGTCCTCCTCAGATGATCAGATAAAGAGAATCCCCTATTTTTTTTTTTCATGAATGGAAGTCTACCTCTGTTATTTTAGTGAAAATATCAAGTGAGCTCTTACTATAGGGCTTATTAGAAATGAACACAAAAATTGACGAGAGCAAATTCTTCTATTTCAGTAGCTAATGAAAATAGATATTTAATATTTTACCCACAGTGTTACAGCTTTTTCTATCTAAACTGCAGGACCTTCAACTGATTTTGAGCTTTTGGGTACAACTGCATGTCCCAGCTGCATCTTGAGTCTACACCAGGGCAGAATCCCAACCTTGTTTCCTTGAAGAAGATATCCAAAGACATAATCCAGGAGGATGCTGTAGCACACATCAGCCAAATCTTTGACATAAACTGTTTGGGAGACTAGGATATGGGGCATATCATTGCACACATGTATCGCAGTAGCTCAACAGTGACACAAAACATACCCATTCAGTCAAACTTTTTGGATTTAAAGATAATTAAACTTTCCCAATACAGGTACTCTAGAGTAGAGCAAATTTAAGCCAACTGACAATGGATGCTTTTCTTAGATACCTTTGGAAGGTGTTTGACCAGAGCTAGAGTTGTCAGCCATATATTCATCTGCTGCCCTGGCATTCAAAACACATTTATAGTGAGGATCTTCCTGTAAATGCAGAAATACTATATATGTATTCATGGAGCATATTCCTTTAGACTGACATACCCAGTGGGATTTTGTCATCTGCATTGCCAAATGTCTCTCCTTACGGTGATGCGACAATGAAAAGAGGCATACCCTAGCTGTTTGGTCCAGGAAAAAAACCCAACCAAAACAGTCCAGCAACACCACCTTGTGTTTTGAACATTTTAAATGTTATTAATATCTTATATTTTTTTCTATTTAGTCGATAAGCCTCTATATAATCTATATAACAAGCAAAGAAGAAACAGAAGGGAATGTCTACAGTGATGCAATGAGTGCGGTGTCATTTCAAGCAGAGTGAATAATCTCTATCGGCTTCTGAATGGATGCAAACCAATTTTATTTCAGAGACTGACATATTCCTTCCTCTGCATCTCTCTATAGCTTTTGAGACATGCTAAATGCTACAGCTGATCACAAAGAAGGCTGTTGTCTGGGACCTACCTTTTTATCTTATGGAAGGTAGGGTATAAAACTCCTCAGTCCACCAACCTACTTTCCTAAAAAATACTTACCAATCTAATATCATTAATTTTCTGTATCTCAACTAGTAATATGACTAAAAAATACAATGAGTTGCACAAAAAAAACCAATATGAGTAAAAAAGAAATGCAAGGAAATATTAAGTCTGGAAACAAGATAAATTTCATACAGAAGGGGATTAGAGATGAATCCAAAGCCTGACTCATGACACTCCTATCCTGACTCCTCAATCAGTGTCCATGTAAGCTAGAACTGCTCTTTCAGTCAGTTAGAAAGCGCAAGGTATTATATGGTAAATATATACACAACCCTCATCTATACTATGATATACAAGAAGTAAACACAGCAAAAATTGTATGTATGTATTTATTTCTACATGTATTCCACAGAGTGCCTTATTTCTTTATGTAGAAAAACAGACAACGTGGGTTTTGCCCCTTTTCATGAGAATTAAATAACAGTACCAAATGACTTTCACTTGTCCATTTTTTTTTTCTTGCAATGTCTTGAACTAACATGTTTTGGTTATTAAAAACTGAGGATTTTGCTGTCATCATTCATTCCTCCTTCTGAATTAAGAAAAACCTCTTAATAAACCTGACCTTCTAGACCCTGCAAGACACAAACTAAGCAGCACATGCACTTTGCAAACTAAAGCAAATAAAATTTTAATGCTTGCTAGGCCTAAACATGAAAACACACAACAAAGTGAAGATGTTTCATCCATTTAATGCAAAAATAAATTGCTTGGTAATTATGTAATACATTGATTTTTCCCTCTTTTTCTCACCCTCCTTCTAACTAACTACAGCTTGAGTCACGCACGTCAAAAATTCAATACTGACTTCATTTGGTGAGGCACGTACTCAAGTGTTCACACCGAGTAAGCTTTTAATTAAGCTTACTGGTATATAATTTTCTCTCTAGCAGATTCTAAAGGATATTCAGGATTATTTTTCCACCTTTATATAATACTCATTAAACTTTTTTAGAAATTAATAGAAGACTACAGTTAGGAGAGATAAATGTGGTGTGAGACTACACAGTGGGTCAGACACATTTTCAGAGTAATTTCATCATAACTAGCGTAAAGTCACTGAACAAAGTTGAACTACTTCAGAATATGAATACACTGCTATAGAGAGATAGATTTTACATTTTGTTAAAAATTCAAATTAACAAAAAGCAACCATAAATAAACTAAAAAGCAAAGAAATGCTTCTGAGATCATGTCAAGGTATCACTAAATTTGTTAGGCATTTGCAACAATCATTAATGATGTTCATTAACATCTAAAGAAGCTCACGCACTTGAGAAGTATTTTGAATATATTAACCTGCAAAGTAAAATATTGCTGCAAAGCAGAAAGTTCAGTTGTGACTTCAGTTCATTCAAATTTTGTTCTTGTTGTTTTCCACCCATTAATAACATTGCATAATGAAATATTTCTTTTTTCTAACAGGATAGTAAAATTCCTATACTAAAGCCTGAAATCAGTTAAGAACTTGAAACAACTCTCCCACAATCCCACTCTTTTAATCAGATTTTAAAACTTAAATTTTTATTTTCTTTGAGGAATGTTGGCAATATGTACTTATGTTACAGAAATTTGTCCATTTGAGTGTCTATTCACAGGTTTCAAATCAAATCAGTACAAATCAAGCATGAATCAGTACTGGACTAGAAAACTGGAATTTAAAATCAAAATTTACTGTTACTTAAGTATTGACTGGAAAAAGACACAGTTGAAAAAAAGAGTAAGTTAAAATTAGAAAAAAGTGCCAACTGACAGAAGAGCACTCAATGAAACTATTTTTGTTCTAAAACTTCCACTTTAAGGAAACAAATTAAATAATATGAAAATCTGTTAACGAGACAAGAAAACATCCTGATATAAGAGTCTTATCTCGTTCACCTCTACTTCTTTACTATTAAGTCATCTAACTTTTTCCAAAGAAATTTTGCTGTTAATATTTTATTCTCACGTTGACTGAATGGAAACATACTTTAAACAGGCAAAATACTCAACTTCAAAAGCTTGTAATACACTTCAAATTACTGAAAGAGTAGACAGAGGTTGGTGAATTGTACCATACTAAATAAACCTAACAAAACTTCAAATAAATGTGCTATTGCAGTAGGTGAAAAAATAGTTGAACATGTGAATACTAACAGGTAGCAGGTAAGTCTCTGTGTGTCTGTGAATGTCTAAATTTGAACTCCTGAATCCTCAAGCACAAGGCAGCTACTTGCCACCTGCAATTGGTATGGACTGGGATAAATTTTGATAAACCACAAGTGGCATCTCCCAAATCTTCCTTTAAGCAAAGAGACACGGGATGGAACTAACAATTAAAAGGCTGACAGCGCTTTGCACCTGTGCACACAGAATATTTACACTGGCAAAATGGAGGCAGGGATGGTGTTGGGGGTGAGTGGTAAGGACCGAAAGGATGGGTCCTGGAAGAAGAACGGCTTCCCAGAAAGAAGGAGGCGTCCCTGAAAGAAGACAGTGAAGATCCTGGCTGGTGGAAAGATGCTGGAAGTGAGCGGAGATCGCTGACATCAGAGAGATGCACTGAGACAAATGCTGGGGGACTGCCCGGGACCATGGCCAGTAACATCTGAGATAGGTATAACTACATGCAGATGCACAGCAGAAACCAACCCGATGTTCTACCTGACTGTCCCAGGTCAGCAGTGACATCCCTGCTTGGAAGGCAAGCTGAGATCTAGCAAAGGTAGTGCTGGGTGGGGGGGTGAGAGCGCAACTGTGTGAGATGACACCAAGCAGAGTAAAAGCTCTAACCTCATCAGTTCTTAAACAAATCCCGGTATTTAGATGCACTACAGGTTCTCGTTTACTCTGTCTTGTCTGTGACATTTATAGAATAGGCTAACCTTCATTGCAGATGGTAGGTCTGTAAGTTCCTCTTCATTTTAGATAGCTGAATATGGAAGCTAGGCATGGTTCATAGCCAACAGAGAAGCAGAAGAAGTATTCATCTGATGCTTTTTATCTGGGCAGTTGGGGATGGGTGGGAGGATGGGTGATCTGAATTGCCAGAAGGTAAAGCAGACGAGGTGTGCAGAGGTGTTAAAGGACTTTGTACATCCTTAACAATAAGTGTAGCTTCTGCATTTACCCCATTGACTGGTCTCACCTTATTTCCAGTGACACAGTTGGGAAGCCTACATTTTGTATCACGGATTTTTGCTCTTATGCACCAAACTGAAGAGCAGAACCAGCAAACACACTGTCCTCTATGACAGGCAAGGGATAGGGCTCCATATGTCTGCAAGCAAAAGGATCATGACTACTATTTGGAGCAAAAAATGGTGCCTACCAAGGGGACAGAAGTATCCCCAGTCTTGTAAAATCTTCAGTGCCACAGAAGCCTTCCTAGTTTCTGGTTCCACATAACCACTGGAACAAAGACTCTGACGAGCTTAGGAAAACAAAGACTTGCAGAGTCCAGCTCAGTGAAATCCTGACATTCACAAATGTGCAACTCAGTGTGACCTGGAAACCCCAAATCCTCGCATATACTTAAAAAGGAGATCAGGGCAAAAATAGGATGCACCTGGAAAATAAGCTAGGGTCCTGTAAGTGCTTCGTCACTTGTCTCTTAACACCTCTGTCACTTGTGATGGTGTGTCTCATGCATTCTGGTTTTCCTTTCTTTCTCATTCTGTGTCTATGCAACTCCCCAAGCCATCCCTCTCTTCCATACTGCCCACCTTCATTTACTTCTAACTTTGTGTGATCCTACTCTCTAACACCGCCTCAAGTGCTCTTCACTTTTTCCCACTCTTCTACAGCAGTACACTAAGTTTGTTTTTCTTTTCCTTCCCTTTTTAAAAATTACTGGAGCACTAGCCGTAGTTTATAGTTTATATGATACCCATTGCTTTCTTGAAATTAAAACCAAACTAAAAATATGACAAAGAAAGATCTTTCTTCTATTGTGCCCTTTATTGATTGTTTGTTTTATTTCATTACCAACTTCTACACCTAGTTCTAGATCAAGTTCTTACCCCTTTCATTTTTGGATTCAAGCTAACAGTCCCTGCACATAGGTCAGGTTTGGTGTCACTCAGTGTATCAATAAAATGAGGCAGCTTTCACAAAAAACCGGGTGTCTGCACTTGCCTCATGCATTGATCAGAGAGATGGATTAGATAAACTTCAGAGTTCACTTCCAACCAACAATGTGCACATGCAGCTCGGAAGGCCAACCATACCCTGGGCTGCATCAAGAGAAGCGTGGCCAGCAGGGCGAGGGAGACGATTCTGCTCTGGTGAGACCTCACTTGCAGTCCTGCGTCCAGCTCTGGAGCTCCCAGCACAGGAAAGCCATGCACCTGTTGGACCAGGGCCAGAGGAGGCCACAAAGATGATCCGAGGGCTGGAGCACCTCTCCTGTGAGGAAAGCCTGAGAGAGCTGGGGCTGTTCGGCCTGGAGGAGAGAAGGCTCCAGGGAGATGTTATAGCAGCCTTCCAGTACTTGAAGAAGGCCTATAGGAAAGATGGGGACAGGCATCTTAGCAGGGCCTGTTGTGATAGGACAAGAGGTAATGGCTTTAAATTAAAAAAGGGTAGATTTAGAGACGATACAAGGAAGAAATTTTTTTCCATGAGGGTGGTGAAACGTTGGAACAGGTTGTGCAGAGAGGTGGTAGATGCCCCATCCCTGGAAACATTCAAGGCCAGGCTGGACGGGGCTCTTGAGCAACCTGATCTAGTTGAAGATGTCCCTGCTCATTGCAGGCGGGTTGGGCTAGATGACCTCTAAAGGTCCCTTCCAACCCAAACCATCCTACGATTATACAATCATGTGATTTTATGATTAAGTTCACACAAATTTTGAGAAGCAAATCTGTTTTTCTGAATACTGGTTTAATTTAGCTTCCCAAAGCAGTATGAAATTCCACATTGAGACTAGTTTGAGAAAGTTCACAGACATACTTTTCTCCCTAGGTACACCACAAAATCAGCAGAATTTGTCAATGTGAAAAAAATGAAAAATTGTCTTAGATAGGGGAGGTATTTTAGAAAACCCCCACTGCAGTTATCGCTGAAACTAGAACACTAACCTTACTTTGCATCTTTGGCTTCATCAAATTTCTCAGCAACTGACGTGCATATACAGCTTAGAACACTCAATGGAGTTCATTTTAAAGAAAATTATTGTAATCGTACAACAAAAGTTCCTGTAACAAAGTTCTAACAAATTTTGTATTCTGTTACAATAATGGCTGAAATTTCAGTAATGTTACTCAGCTCACTTTCATATTTCTCATGTCTCCTGGCCTTTGGCCTTGCAAAAAAATGATCTTCAAATTTCAATACTGCAGTAAAATGTAGCAGCTGGAAAAGCCCTGTATTTTACTTGCCCTGACAATCCATCAGGGCAGTATTAGTGTTATTTCCCATACTCATATAGGATCCTTTTTCTTTCTCTTATACATAACCAAGCACAAGTAATCTGGATCCCCTGACAGTACTAAATCTTCAAGAAGAGTTAATTCCTAGGAGTTCATTCCTAATTAAAACAAATTCCATTTTGTTGAAGCCAATAAAAATTATCTATAGATTGTTTTTGATGTTTAAGTACAGAAGTACCAGAAATAGAATATGCTTGAAAGAACACAGACATAGATAAAAATAACTGCATCAGGTGAAACAGCTTCCGGCGGAGAAAATGCTAATTTTATTTTGGCAAAAACTGGGGCAGCGACACCATATTCAAAAACTAACACTGGAGAACGGTAGGCCCACTACTTACAGAGAGATGCTTCTCAGCTGATTTTCTTCATTTCACTTCATGCCCACTGTTAAGCAAATATCCCCACATCTATGCTGGAGATGCAGAAATTGTTGCTAGTGAAAACCGCACCTGCATTAGCGCTATACTATATGTCTTATCAAAGGGGCTACATTAACCATCTAAGGCTGGGTCTTCCAGTCTTTTTCATTTGGGTTGGCAACAGATTACAGATTTATCTATTTATTTGCAGTTACTACATGAATTTGTAAATTAACACTTTAAAAAACCCTAAAGGCTGTATAGTTTTGCAGACAGATTATAAGGGGATAAACATTGGGAATATTTAATTACACATATTCAATTAATGTTGAATTACAAAATCAATAATATTGCCGAAGACCAAAAAAGTGACCTAAAGCAGTATTTCAAAGTAGTTTCTTAATTGACTTGCATGCCTGCACACAGCTCGATGTTGGCAGTGGTCACCTCTACTCATTGTTAAAAGAACATTCATTCATTCTCAAAACTTTGAAAAAAAAATAGTTTTGGCAGTATCTACAGCTTATCATGGAAACGGTTAAGATTCTCTTGCACAATAAATCTGGAATAGTGCATCAAAGCATAATGAAATACCAACATTAACATAACCCAGGAATGTAATGCTGGTTTCTTTTATCTCTAAAGCATTCCTATAGAAAGAAAAGAAATAAACTTCAAAAACGAATTCTGGTGTATTTCCAATGAGGATACACAACACCTGTGCATAAAGATTTTAGCTTACTCATGAAAAGTGTGACGATACAGAAATAAGAAAAATCTACATCTAACAGAGATCAGTCTAAAGAAATACGAACATGCAGACTTCCACTCATGCTGTTCTTAGCAAATTCAGGTCCATGGTGGCCTAAAACCTCATGCAATGATGGCACTCTCTTCAGAATCACCGAAGATAGAATCCTGCTTTGTTTAACAACAACCTTCCAAAGTCAACTGGGAGTCACTGAAATACAAATACGCTTAGCCATAAATTCTTTTCTCCAGTTGCACCAACGTCTAAGAAGCAGTGCAAAGCAATTGCATTTTCCAGCAGGCTGATCTCCTGTACAGTCCATAATGAAGCTGATTTATTCCAATCAAACACTTTTCAAACAAAGAATTCATTTTTATATGACAGCCTTTACTAATTGTTCCATAGTTTAAGTGTAACTGCTTGCTCCTATGAGCAGTAACAAGGACTTTTAAGTTTCCTTTTTTCCTATCACTTCATTTTCTTGAATATTCAGCTGAAAACAGAGGAGCAAGGAATGAATTTTTCTTTGTCTTCAGTACAGCCGTAAGCATCTCAAGGAATATTAAAGAGTACAAAAATGAACAACAATAACTTCTACCACAATAGCTGCATTTGAAAAATACCGTAATATTTTACTGTAGGCACAATTTCAAAACGCACAACAAAGAAAACAACCTTGAATAAAATCAAGCTGGTTTTATTCAAGAATAATCAGTGTTTGTGATCACTGTACTCTTCTGTGAGCAAAATCTCATCTTCTTCTAGACGCAAGCTGTTAAAAATATCATACAAATTACCATCACTCACCTCTCCTATCATTTCTGCCTGCATTTGTGGATTTGTCAGAAGGGCAAGGGCAACGTCCTTCGCATTTCACTGAGATTTGTTTTCCTGAGACACAGGCTTGATATTCTAATTTGCACTGTAAGGAGAGAGAATGACTATCATTACTATAAACACCTTTTAGAATAAAAATCACAGGTCTTTTCAAGTATTTGAAACAATCTCCAATGAAGTGTATAAATCTTTGCAGATGTAGGTGCTAGGAAAAATTCTCAGCAGTATACGCTACCTTTGTACTAAGAATTAGATTAGACAAAGGTAAAAACTTTTTGTTCCCTAACCTAGCTACAGTTTCAGGCTCACTTCAAGCTTGAATGCACTTGTGGTTATAGACTGATTTGAATATGCATACCAAATGAAATTAGACTTCATTGGTTTTATTTGTATTACATGAGCAAATAAACAAGGCAACAATATTCATTATGAATTATTATAGAATTTATCACTTAATTTCTACCTTTAAGGTGACAGTATTCTAGTAAAAAGAGGTAACAACTACAATGGAAAGCTGTGTCTGATGCAATTCTGCACAGTGACAGTCTTTGCCATGTAGAAACAGATTAATTTGTGTAGTTCTGATCTGTATACTTATAGCTCCAATTGAGAAACCATACAAAAATTAACTAAATCTAACCAGCAAATGGAATTGTTGTTTCACACATATAAAAATAACAGTTAAAGACCACATACATAGAAAATAACATTATATTATTCTTACTGAAAAGCTGAACTTATATTCCAAAAAAACCCCCAAAAGTTCTTGATATACAGATCTTTCTGCAGGACGTTTTGCCAACGCAGTATCAGAAAACACACAAACCAAAACCAAGGGGAGTGTGTGTGTGAAGTATCTACAAAGAGCTTTTTCAGAAAAGGAGGAAAACGGTTATGGAGAATGCTTCATCCTTGCACAAAGGATGGAAGATGTCTCATTAGTCAGGTAAGTGACATAGCAGTGTAGGAGTCAGAAAAACAGTTTAAATAACAAATAAAACTATGAAGTGTTTTCTATGCATCACAACACTTCAGAAGAACAATCTCACCAGAATTTGTGCCTTATATTCCCTGTCTCACCTTCTGTTTGGATATCTAACTTCAATTTAATGCAATTCTGCTACACAATTATCAAGATTTCTGGCAAATCTTAAAAGATGCAGTTTCTCTCTCTCCTAAAAATGAGTAAGGTGTGGGAGCACTGTAGCTATGTAAGGATGAAGGTGCCTCCTGAAAGACTGCACTTGAGGTTTCCACCAGATGCAGATGTAAGCACTGTGAATTTACTCAACTTTATCAACCTTTCTCACGCAGTCAGACTTCTAACCCAGTCACAGTCATGCAGTTCTCTACCCAGCACAACTGCATCACTGTATTGAAATAATACCTTTTCGTACCACTGCCAATACCAAAATGAAGACACATTAGAAGAGAGAGACAAGAATACCTCAAATTTTGTGTATTTATATAAAATCATCACTAGAGTTCAGTTCTGAATGCGTTGCATTTTGCCAAAAAGGCATGGTTAAAGGATAATGAGGCTGCTCAGGGAGGTTGTGGAGTCTCCTTCTCTGGAGATATTCAAGACCCGCCTGGGCAAGGTCCTGTGCAGCCTGCTGTAGGTGACCCTGCTTCAGCAGGAGGGTTGGACTAGATGACCCACAGAGATCCCTTCCAACCCCGAACATTCTGTGATTCTGTGATAAAAGAATCTTTTAATTCTAATAAAAAAGAACAACAGACCTGCTCCAATTCAAAGCTATAGGAACAGCACTAGTGTCTCCTAAAGGACCAGAAAACTGAAGCAAAGCAAACAACTCTGCCTATGTTGCCTATGAAACAACCGAATTCCTTTTGTATCCCTGCCCAATTACCCCGGCTGTACAGCAGAGTGCTCGCATTAGCCGTGATACCCGCAGACCTCTTTCTAGACAGTGCATGATCTAATTCATATTTTAATACTTGAAACAATCTTCAGAGTTAGTAGAATGGATCATAGCCCAAATTTAATACATTTGTGTTGAAAAGAGGTAACTTTCCTTTTTTTAAGATCTGAGAGTTTTTATTGTTCGATCTTAGTAGCTTAAGGAGTCAAACTTAAAAATACCTGTGCTTCAGGCTTTGATTACTCCTGTTGGTGACTGAACTGAACTAGACCACCATTTAAAACTGGATATATAAACCTGTTTCAGGTTTGCTTCAGTGAGAATCAGAATATGAAGAGTGCAAAACAAAGGAATACTTTTCATTTTTTTTTTAAGATTTCTTTAATCCTTTCCTTGAGAGATTGGTTTTTTATAGACTCAAGCGCTTCTAGTTTGTTTCACTCGAAAGTTGCTGAAGAAACTACTAAATACTTCAAAGCTGCTCCAGCTAACTTAATGAGTTGTGAGTTTAGTCCTTTTGATTTATTTTTCTTGAAAATTGTCTTCTCAGTCCTATTTGCAAATAACATTGACCTTTTCAATGTTAAGAAAATACCCGATCCCTGACACAGGCACTGATAATACCTGAGTTAGTCAATGCAAGCTCAGCACATAACACTTCCATATCAGTACTCCCATTCACAGGTATTCTGCTAGAATTTTACACTCCCTGAACTCATTTTATGGACAGGCAGGCCGCACAGATAGATTCCTTGTCCCAAGAAACCAAGCAAAATCATGGTGCTTGCATAAGTCAGAAACTAGTCAATCGGCTGTTCTGACAATTTCACACCAGTAGCTAATGACACCAGGAATAGAACTCCACTTCAAAGCTCGTCCTTGTTCTCCAAATAAACAACGTACTGAGATATTGCAAAGGCAGCTCAGCTAAATAAAGGAGGGTCAGACTTCTCTTCACGTTAGTCACAAACTGGTAGAAGAGTAACTGACACACCTGAAAAACTCCACAGAAAAAGAAATCTGTGGCATACAGAATATGAGGACACGATGAGTAGTGGTGGTACAAAGGAGAGGTAGAGTTCAGAACAGTGACGAAATCATTTGTTTTGTGGAAAAAATATTTGAATAGTTTAAACAGTAGAAAAATCCATGAAGTAGTATGTTCTGTGTAGCAATAAAATAATTCTGTTTTCTTCGGTTTTATTAGTGACTTTTCTATACGGGGAAAATATGTAACGAAACTCTCAAGAAACTCATCAGTTGGACTTCACAATATTCCTTATTTATGTCAACTGCTTGTGCTACTTTCATCACAATCCCTTATATGCATGAAAAAGTAACATTTTCCTTCTGAATATATTTAGCTTTTTATCTCCTGATCTTGATTCCCCTTTCCTCTTAGTACATCAGTTTTCCACACTGGAGTTTCACCATGTCTCATTTGTATGTTTGATTCTAAGAATGCTTCGACTGCTTGAATTTTCACACATTTTGTTTCAAGACAGAAGATCAGGTATTTTTGACTTCAGAGCAATATGCTGCACAGTGCCTAAGAAAAAAAATCATTTCAATACAGACAAGGAATATGTACCACATCAAGGTGCCTTGGCAATATATTTCAAGATGAAAAACTCCTCATTTCTGTACTGTCAAGCGTCCCATAGAAAAATGCAGTTTGTTTACTCATATTCTGCCTGTTTGAAAACCTGTTCAGTCTTAAATGGACTCAACATTCTCCAACATTTGCCCAAAGTAGTTGTTTAGTGAACTAGAGACAAGTAATTAAAATCCGTAGGAAGAACATCAAAGAATATATATCATCTTTAGACATGACTCACACAGCTTAACTGTTATTGCAGTAAAGATGAGAATAGTTATATTTCTGGAACAACTACTACAGTGTATGTTATTTTGATATACATGAGCTCTGCTCTTAGGCCTACTGTTACAGAGTTGGAAAGACTAAATGACAGTAATGTATTTCATTATGCTCTGCCACCTTCCATTCCAAAGCAGCTGCCTATCAAAGGCTGTCAAATGGGGGTCTCTGTGCTGTACATATAAAGAGCCTAGTTTTGCCCCAAAATGGAAAAAACACACCTACTTTTCCATGGCAAAATAACGAAAAAATGAAAATACAAGGAAAAATTCCTATTATTTATGTCTGTGTTTAATTGGCATGAATACAAGGACAGGATACACTTTATCACATTAAGTTCCAAACAATCACAGCTTCCCTTGTATTTGTAAACCAAGTTCCAGGTAAGTATCATACATTTCTATATATACATGTTTACCTTTAGAAAACCCTCAAATCATCCTCCCATGACTAACTGACCAAATTTCTCAAGTGTGAATGACAGTATGCATGTCATTAATAGACGGGGAGGACACTGATAACACTGACACAGTTTCCCTGTGACTTGGGAAAACTTTCTGATGATTTCAAATACACAAGAAACCTCTACAGAAAGGAGCAATACGTCAGCACAAATGTCACATGTACAGAGGTAAAACCTCTATGTTAGCAAAAAAGAATATTCAGAGAAAATTTATATAGTCTAGATGTTTGAATTTGATATGGCTTACAGCCATTTAGAAATTGCGAAGGACAGAAAATATACTATTAGACTGGAAACGAATGAAAGATGAAGTAAGGAAGGAAAAGATGATCTCAGAAATTATAGCAAAAACAGCTTTTAAGCTTGATTTCTGGGCACCTAGAAGAAGAAAGGAGATGGATCATGCTATAGCATTTTATCACACAAATTATAACAGATCTAGTTTCATTCTATGGAAGAACATGTAGAAAACTGAGATATATTAGATTGCAAGTACCTTGATTTCATCAAGGCTTGTGAAACTTTTACATTGCAACCTGGTAAGCCATACTGGGAAGTGTGCTATTTGTGTGCTCGTATCATAAGATGAGTACAAAACTAGTTGATTCTCCGAGAGCAGCGATCAGTGGCTCACTGTTAAAACAGAAGGCTGCACTGACTGGACTTCTGCAACACAACCCTGGACTATTCTGTCTTTTCATTAATGGCTTGGAAGATGAAATAAAAGAAAGTCTATTAAACATGGAAGAGGCTGGAATAACTTTAGAGGACAGGAATGTAACAAAAATACTCATATAATTGAAATAGGCTAAAAATACAATGTAATTCAACATAGAAAATGGCTACGTTCTAGCTTTAGGTAGATGTGATAATCACATTTACAATACAAGCTACGAAACAACTGGCTAGAAATCCATTCCAAAGGAAAAATAAAAATCTAGTGATCATTATGAACAATTAAATGGTGTTTAAAAACATTACCATACCAGGATATATAAACAGGACTGCAACCTACAAAACACGTAAAAATTATTCCGCACAGCTCTGGCAGCACTTAAAATACTGCACCCTGTCCAGCTTTGTGACAAGGATTCAAACCAGACAGTAACTAATTGGAAAAAGTCCAGAAAAAGAGCAACAGGAATGATCAGAGGCCTAAAAATAGTCACCGAGAAAGAGGCTCCAGGAGTGGGGATGTTCAGCCTTCTTTGAGTAAAGAGGATTCACATAACAGCTGTCAAATAGGTAAAAGGCATCTGAAAGATACCCGAAAAAAATACCATGACAAATGTTACAAGATATAATTGGTATAAATAGCTGCAGAAAAGTTTCAGATTAGATACTAGAAAGATTTTCTAATAATAAGGGTAGTGAAGTATTAAAATAATTTGTTGGGAGAAGTTTATTGAATCTTAATCATTGTCTTTACAACTAGGATTAGATAAATCTGTCAGGAATGACACCTGTGTAGCCTATCTTAATTTGAGAAAACGAGTGGACCAGATGGCATCAAGCTTATTCAATGAGGAAGTACAGGATAGACCTGCTCTGGGAACGAATCAGTGTCAAGAGACTACTGCTTGCAGAAATCTTGTTCATTTGCTAGAGAGACTGCAAGATGTGTAATGAATGACCTTGGGAGACTGCACGGAAGAAAAGGAAAATAATGCTTGTGCAGCTCCATGGATCTTATATAACTTACTTCGGCAAAATTCTATTTGGTACTCAGTGTATTTGTGCTCTCCTGAGAACCTGAAAATCCGAGATCTGATTTGGGAGCACGCTAACTATTATTAGATGAACTAAAACAAAAATGAATTGAACATATAAATGCTTTGCAATGTGAAACATGAAAAAAAACAACCCTTTAAATGGACATCCAAATCTCACGAATAATTTTTTTGCTTCCATCTATCTGCAGAACCATCTTCTACCTGTAAAACAACACTCTCGTATCACACAGAGGGACTGTGTCAGACAGTGTAAATTAGTTACTATTTGCAGACTTCTCAAAATCTACATGGAACAAAGACATATTAAAGCAGATAGGAATTTAACTGTGTGGCTACTGTATAACATAAGACACAAGACTGTACTGAACAGTGCAGAGAAAACGAATTACTGATGAGTTACAAGAGAGGTATGTCCGTTCTGCGTGTTAAGTGAGTGAAGAGTTCTGTGGAAGAAACAGCAACAGAATTAAGTTAAGACTGCATTATGTGTCTACCCAAAAAGATCGATGATGGACAAGAGAATGAAGTGTTAAATATTTCTTCCAGTTTCATCATCTTACTGGTAGACATCTCTTCTGTAGAGCTCCACATTCATGCACCAATACAGATCTCTCTCTTCTCTGTTTTTAGAGCCTGGTATCTCTGCAGATGAACAGATGATCTCTGATTGCCAGTACTCAGTACTGTGTGCTTTCAACTTCATTTCATGCTATTTTGCTTATCCACATTCCCCATTTTCTCACTTTATCCCTGTTTTACAAAGCTTATGTACATTCCCCTGCTCAAAATTTGCTCTTACGGTATTTTGTGCAACTTGCTGTATGAAACGCTGGCCTCAGATTTGAGTCTCTGAAAATAAAATACGTAAGAAACCACAATATGCTTTAACTGGGTTGGTGATTCCTGGGACCAATCATGGGGGCGGGGTGAGCAGAGTGAGTGTTGCTCAGGTTATCTTCCAGGTCCATTACCTGACAAGGAACACAGAAGAGAGGTAAAGGACTACTTGACACAAGGGGCTGATCCCAGGCAATGGCTGGTACCACTTCGTTGTGCCGCACTGTCACTTTAGGTTGGCTTAAAATGGAGGTCAAAATCTGGCCAGAGTTAGTGACGTTAATGTGGTAAACCTAATTTTGAAATGATTATGCCATTTTATAACTCTTTATAAAAAGCAGCCAAGAAGGCATAAGCAGTTGCAATACAGGTTTTCAAACTAAAACCAGCTAAACATAATGCCAAGATACCACATTTTCAACTAATTCAGACTTTAGAAATTAAAAATTAATGTGCAAATTTACCTATGAAGTGTCATCTAGATCTACAGATGTATTTTTGTCCCGTCAGTAACCTGTTAATCATGTGCATTACCCACCTAAACAATACGAGTTTGTGTAAAAAGCTTCTCAGCAAATAAGTACTACTATTTAAAATGAAAACAACATTTAAAAAATATTAACCATGAAGACATGCAACTAGCATTTTGACCAGAGAACAAAAGGAAATGTGCCTATTGATCCAAGCCATCTCAGCAAAGAAAATCTTTTGGGGTTGAAAGAGAACTGATGATACATTGTTTATGAAGCTATGAACTAGAGAAAGCAATTTACATGACAAAATAAAAATCTGTATGCACAGCTTTCTTCCTGTTCACCTTTATAGCTTTTGTCTGTTGTCTTCAGCACCCTGCAGCACAGTGGCATAAAAAGAAAAGCCTGACATCAGGTCAATCAGCTATTCAATCTTTTTCGGACACCCTAGAACACATACTAAGTCACAAAAAAATGCAGATGGATGCCTACTGGGATTATTTAAATTAGGCACCTACCCATCTTTGCTTTCATACTTGGAGGTTTTCAGAGACACGTCATGCTTAGAAGCACCCTTCTAAGTACCTATCCGCTTTTTAAATCAGCCATCTGAATTTATAGGCACCTGCTCAGTTTGGTAAATATATACCTCACCATCATCTTCTATACATTTTGCAAACAGACGAACTAATGTTTTATACTAGCAAATAAGAATGTAAACCTTAATCAATGCTAAACGACAAAATCCTGTGATATCCCTACTTCAAACATGCTATTTCCAGTAAATTAAAAATTATTAATAATAATGCTTTTAGTCATGTTTTTGTGTAAAAAAAGTAATATATTACCTCATATCCAAATTAATATTTCAATATTCCTTGAAGACAATAAATGCTGTAAAAAACAAGATATTTCAAATATAAAAAAATATTAAAAATTATTTAGAGAGTGTTTAAAAAAAACCTGATTAACAAAAGGGGTAAAAATATATAACCATATTACTTTATCTATATTATTCCTTCTTGGAATCTTAGCTTATTCCAAAATTACAAACACTGATGCAGTTCGAAAACACATGGACAGCTTCTTGTAAGCATGTTTAACATAAAAAAATTTCTCTGACATATACACGCATATACTTAAGTCTGTAAATTCCAGCTCTTTTTCAGAGGTCTCGCCCATACAGTCCAAATTTCAACACTTCATCAGGCTCCTAGTTTGAAACTATCGTTTTTAGCAGACCCAAGCTATGGATGCACAGAATGTCACTCAACACTGTATGTACATGAGGTCCTTGGTGTACCTCACTCCTGGCATTCAAAGTTTTGTCACTTGGAGAAAATTTCTTGAGACACAGAAAATGAAATATTGCTCAGACAAAACTAAGTTTACTTTTTTCAAGTTCCCACTTCAAACTTGAAAATCAATATCCAAACAAAAATTTAAAGTGTGAGCAAAACCATTTAATTCTCCTAAACTACCATCTTAATAACGGCTGACTATTTTGGTTCAAGATCAGCCAAAAAAAAGACCCTTCACTGCTTTTCAGCTGACATGCAAATTTCTGAGTAACGGCAATAGTAAAATAAAAGTCATGGCAAAGCGATAATGCTTCATAGTAAGACACAAATGGCTTGTAAAAGCATGGTATTTTTTGTTAAAAGAATCTGCTTATTAACATGCATTATCACTGTATTTTTAATGTGATATGGCTTCCTAAGGCATGCTGGCTGATTGCATTACTAATTAAACAAGTTCAATTTATCTAATTATATCTAAGCTGAAATATTTATAAAGTTATATGTGAGCTAAAATAGCATCTAAAGGGCGTGCTCATTAGTCTTCAATTACAGGAAAAATAATGAAAGTAATAAAAGTACCGTGCACAGACCTAGCTAGTCCACGCTGGGTTATCCCATCCAAGTTATTAAGATGTTTAAAATATACTGTGTCAACTGGGGGGAAAAAACAGAAAGCAAAAACAGAAATTCTGTATAATTACTTACATTTAGGTGAAACCTTCATCAGTGCACTACAGAATCACCACCCGGATCAGAAGTTCGACACACCTAGATACTCTCAGTTTTCTTACCATCACATTGCCTCTACAGCTCTCTACTCCGTTTTTTCACCCACCTAAAAAATGTATGCTAAAATTCACTTGAACTCAAAGCACTAGATTTTATTTACCAAACAGTCCAAAAATAGAAGGCTACATGTGCTATCAGTGAAGGAAATGTTTATGAAATTCCATGTTCATAATGTTTTCACCCTGTCAGGGAAGAAACATGATGTTGTGCAAGTGGGAGTTCATATTCCAAAGCATGGCTAGTTTTCCCTAGATTGCATATACCTCTTCTTGAACTTAGAGATATATCTTGTGTAGAGACACACAGAACTGTGCCTAAATCTTTCTACTTTTTGCTGTTCGTACTTGATTTCTAAAATATACAAAAGATTTCCTTGTTCCATGTCAAAAACATATGGATTAAAATCAGGACTACATAAAGCTAAGTCTTCATATGTCACGCTCCGAATGAATAGCTAGAGCTACACAAACTCTTATTTTTCTCTTCCAGGAAGTCTCATGGTGGCCTACAACGTCCTATTTTTTTTTCTGAAACTTTGCCATGATGCAGAGGACCTACCTCTGATACTCAGTCATATTTTTCAGATCCCCATCTCTCTCTCAGTTCTTCTCAATATCCACATCTGTTCTTCCAGGACTTACTTTACTTTCATACTTGTTTTCTCTCTTACTTGAGATCTCATCTAACAGTACATCTGTTTAAGAAATACTTGGTTTCACTTTGATCTCAAGATTAATGCAGAAAAACAAGCAAGCAGAGCAAGTAGCAATGTTTTAACTTGTGGAAGAAAGATCTATCATTATTCACTTCTTGTAAATTTAGCAGAAAGCAGACAGCTTAAAGTCACTGGACATGTAAATAAACAGGTTGGACAGTTCTCTTTGCCAGAAATGACTGAAGTTGGGACAGATGACAACCACACCCCTGAAGAAAACTGATTGTACTGGGTCTGCGTGGCAAGGTTTTGGTCGCAGGTGGGCTACAGGGGTGGCTTCTGTGAGAAGCTGCCAGAAGCTTCCCTCAGATCCCACAGACCAATGCCAGTTGGCTCCAAGACAGACCTGCCGCTGGCCAAGGCTGAGCCCATGAGCAACAGTGGCAGCACCTCTTGGATAACAGATTTAAGAAGGAAAAAAAAAAAAACACCCTGTGGCCAGAGGGAGGAGTGAACAATGTGAGAGAGACAACTCTGCAGACACCGAGGTTGGTGAAGAAGGAGGGGCAGGAGGTGCTCCAGGCGCCGGAGCAGAGATTCCTCTGCAGCCTATGGAGCAGATCATGGTGAGGCAGGCTGTGCCCCTGCAGCCCATGAAAGTCCATGGTGGAGCAGATCTCCACCTGCAGCCCATGGAAGGGACCCCTACCTCAGAGCAGGTGAATGCACCTGAAGGAGGCTGTGACTCTGTGGGGAGCCTGTGCTGGAGTAGGCTCCCACCAGGACCTGCGGACCCATGGAGAGAGGAGCTCACGCCGGAGCAGGTTTGGTGGCAGGGCTTGTGACCCTGTGGGGGACCCACAGTGAAGCAGCCTGTTCCCGAAGGACTGCACCCCGTGGAAGGGACCCACGCTGGAGCGGTTCATGAAGAACTGTCTCCCACGGGATGGACCCCAGACTGGAGCAGGGGCAGAGTGTGAGGAGTCTCCCTCCCCCTGAGGAGGAAGGAGCAGCAGAGACAGCGTGTGATTGACTGACCACAGCCCCCATTCCCTGTCCCCCTGCGCTGCTGAGCTGAGGAGGAGGTAGAGAAAATCAGGATTGAAGCTGAGCCCGGGAAGAAGGGAGGGATGGGGGAAAGGTGTTTTAAGATTTGATTTTATTTCTCATTACCCTATTCCTATGTAATTGGTGATAAATTACACTAACTCCCCCAAGTTGAACCTGTTTTGCCCACGACAGTAATTGGTGAGTGATCTCTCCTCGTGCTAATCTCAACCCACAAGCCTTTCATTATACTTTCTCTCCCCTGTCCAGGTGAGGAGGGGAGTGACAGAGCAGCTTTGGTGGGCACCTGGCCTCCAGCCAGGTTAAACCACAACACAGATGAAATCAGAAAGGCGGCAGGTTTCCTGGAGGACTCCATATTCTCAGGAGAACCTAAAGGATTTTGTCTCAGAGCTGGCTAAGACATTTTGAACATTTCTGAATACAAATTATTAATTTCTTCAAGGTTTCTTCATCTTTGGGTTTGCTCCCTGCCCCCCCGAGGGAGGGTGGCAGGGGTGTACTAACGCTTCAAAGAGTCCTGAAGTGAACAGGAACTTCACAGCAAGACCCAGTGTTGTGAAATTCCCACAACCCAGAAACTTCTGGATGTGTGTTTCCATATGTGCCTTTGAATATTTTAATGTGATATGATTTTGGGAGGGAAATGAATGTGGTTACCAGGCATCCTATTGGAAAACCTGAATCCCAGACAGTGTTCTGTGGTTCGACTGAAGAACTGTATTATTTTACAGCCATAAACTTAATATGCCCGAGCTGGGATAACATGTATTTGTTTAATATCACAACGTTAAATGCTAAATGTGTCTTATTGAAGGTCATTAAATAAGATTAGTATTCATGTAACAGAAGACTACACAAACATCATCCCCCTTTCAATAATAATTGTAGAAATCTAAATTACAGATGTATTCTAAGAAGAGAAATTGAAAGTATAGAAAAAATATTATACTGGCATTAAAGCATCAGAAATACTGAATTCCTGAACATATATTCAAACAATCCTGATATGTCTGAATTTGTTTTCAGTGAAATACACAGTACTTGGTTCATGTTTACAATTATTTCAGTGAGCTTTTCAAAATTACAAACAAAAAAAAGAGCAAAAAGAGTGAGACTTGAAGACGATTTAGTGTTACAGATATTTTAGCTCATTGACATCTGCTAAATTACTAGCACTGTAGCTTTTCTTTTTCTCTGGGACAGCATAACTACCTTATAGCACTGCTGGTCTAAATTTCTGTTATGGTGTCTGATGTTACCACTCAAAACTTCACAGTATTTCAGTTTCTTGCTAAGTGTGTGACCTACCTCAACAGTATGTAAGAATATCTTTTTTAGAAGTTAAACTCTTTGTTCAATTACTAAATTTAATTGCAAGTTCTAAAAAATTTTAACTTAAATTGATTACATTTTTTCTAGTAATTTTTATTCCACTTGCAGTTCTGTAGCTGTTATGTTAATGGCTAATCAAAATGGCTAAGTAATGTTAAATACATCTTATTTTGTGCCTGCTACATCTATGTTGTTCAAAACTCCTTTTTAAAAGGAAAATTGAATTAATTTTGAAGAAAATTAAAGATGCAAAAAAAGGGAAAGAAATTAGAACCAATATACATTCATTGTAACTGTCCATAACACATGGTGCCTGGAACAAGCTCTGTTTTATAGCAACGAAATGATCCATAGATTCATATAGTGTCCATAAGCTGGACATGAGCCACCAACGTGCACTTGCAGCCCAGAAGGCCAACCATACCCTGGGCTGCATCAAGAGAAGCGTGGCCAGCAGGGCAAGGGAGGGGATTCTGCCCCGCTGCTCTGCTCTGGTGAGACCCCACCTGCAGTCCTGCGTCCAGCTCTGGAGCCCCCAGCACAAGAAGGACATGGAGCTGTTGGAACGGGTCCACAGGAGGCCACAAAAATAATCAGAGTGCTGAAGCACCTCTCCTATGAGGAACAGCTGAGAGAGTTGAGGCTGTTCAGCCTGGAACAGAGAAGGCTCCAGGGAGACCTTATTGCAGCCTTTCAGTACTTCAAGAAAGTCTATAGGAAAGATGGGGACAGGCATCTTAACAGGGCCTGTTGCGATAGGACAACAGGCAATTGCTTTAAACTAAGAGAGGGTAGATTTAGACTGGATATAAGGAAGAAATTTTTTGCAGTGAGGGTGGTAAAACACTGGAACAGGTTGCCCAGAGTTGCCCACCCCTGGAAACATTCAAGGTCAGGTTGGACAGGGCTCTGAGCAGCCTGGTCTAGTTGAAGATGTCCCTGTTCACTGCAGGGAGGTTGGACTAGATGACATCTAAACGTCCCTTCTAACCCAAAGCATTCTGTGATTCTATGATTCACTGCTACTTCATATGCATATAATTGCACTGTGACTAAGAGGAAACCTTGACTTTCAAGGAAAAAAATACCACGGTCCCATGGTTCAGTGCAGTGGGAAGTGATGTCTGGTTTAAATGTGCATGTAAAAACAAATGGTGCATCAGAATTAAAAGAAAATAACACAGGGAAAAAAAAAGATAGCAGGCATTTCAGTTATATTTTTGGCGCTTTTTGTTTTTTAAGGTACCATTGTGTAGCTGCATATTTTATCCTACAGGATAAATTTAGGAAAATGATCCCTTTTAAGGACCTAAGCTTACTGACTTCCATGGCACACTGGTGATAGGGAGAAAGAGAGAAATTGCTTTCTGAACAAAAAAAAAAATCATCCCACTAATATTTATAGCAAAATGAGGAAGAAAATGCAACAGCAAACACTTTCCATTTCCTCACATATTTGGAGGGCCACTATGTGTACAAGGACAATTTAGGCAGCCATGGCTCTCCCTTGCCCCTGGGACACAGGAAGGAATGTTCCAACGAGAATGGAATGGCTTACCCGGGCTGTCAGAGACACAAGAAACGCCACACACCACTAAACTACTTCTTTACTAACAAGTGCCTACATGAATTTTCCATACTATCTCCTACATTGGCACACTCTTTGAGGTCTTCTTTCAGAGAATTCTTACTACAATACTTGAATGTTTTCACTGGGCCAAGACCTGAGCCAGTTTTCTTGTTTGCCATTTCCACTTTCAACCTCATCTTCTTCAAACCCATTCTTATCACAGGTTGTCTGCTATTAATGCTCAAAATTTTTTCCCTAGATTGACTTCATCTCGTTTCATGCCCACTGTCTTTAACCGCTCTCTCTCTTCTTTTATAAGAAGGTTCTTTTCTATTTTTTTTTAAATGCCCGAACAAAAGCCTCTCAAGATCATAAAGATTCTATTATCCCTCCTAACACCTCTCAATTACGAACTTCTTTATCCTCCATTGCACTGAAACCATGCTCACTAATGAGCTTCTGCTTGATAAATCTGAGACAATCTTCTCTTCAGATCCCCTTCTTGCAAGGGACACAGCTCATCACTATCCTCTCTACTGATTTCTCAGGTGTCTTAACGTTTCAAATGACTACACAAATTTAAGAACATTATTTAGCGTTTCCTAATGCTCCAGACCCATCTTTCTATTCTTTTCTTTTCTGCTCCTCACCATCAGTCCACAAGCATAACTATGCCAGTGACAGCTGCATTTCTGCCTGTGTATGATGTGGATACATTCTCCCGGAAAAGAATTCTTGCGCCAGAATGATTCTGATTACTTTAGCTGTAATTCTAGTTACAGTATTTTTGAATACTATTTTCAAAAGATTAACTTCTGCTGGTTAAATCTACCATCCAGGGAAAAGACTGTTCTCCAGATCCATATGGACGTCTCTAATGCAACTTAAGGTTTTATGAAATCTGAATCTTTAACTACCTTCTCAGCTTCACTTTAAGCAATCTGATTTTTCTTGTTTTACTGGCTGTCCTGTTTGACAGCTAACATACAAATTTAGATTTTCAAGAATCGGTTCTGAATCCGAGTCCTTTCTACATTCATTATTTTGTATCAGTATACTGCTGTTGTGATGTGAGAGCTATTTAATAGGCACTGACACTGTTCCACTTTCCCCTATTTGTCCTATTCTTTTATTGGTTTGTCCTTCCAGCCTAGACTGTCTCCATTCTAGAGAAAACTTAATACTATCTTAAAAAGCAATGTCAAGACATTACATAGATGAATGCTTAAGAAAATATCTTCCGGTCCATAGGCAGCATTTTTTAATTTCTTATTGAAGTATTAAAGTTTATGTAAATTTTAATGTAAATCCAACATATAATTTTATATTAAACAAAAGTAGTATTCTGCAAATGAAAAAGGGAACCAAATTCAATTCTTGCTAGTATAAATATGTCATCCTAGTTTAAGAAATACTGAGGTTTTCAGAATTTCAAAACATTGAAGGTTCTATGAAGTACTTTGTCATCTAAGCTACCATCTCCATTCTCCACAGCTTTAGCAGCTATTTATTTTGCATGCAGTTGATAAGAAGAGATCAGTTATATATAATCTGGAATTTTTAGTGCATCAGCCTATTTGGAAAACCGGATTAAGTGAGTCACCCTTCTGACATTTCTCTTTTTTTTTTTTTTTTTTAAATACCACACCCTATCAATTTAAAGGTTCCAGAGAAAATTTCAGACATTACTGGAAAAATCCATTTATAGCAGAAGCTGGAAAACCAGACAATCTCATTTCCTGATTTTTCATTATTAGCCTTTTTCAAGCATTTAAACAATAAACAAGGAGTTTCCAGTATTTCTGTAAAGACCAGGTTATCCTGATAAACTATACTCCATGGATCAATCAAGCAAGATACATTTTATCTCACTGACTACTGGTCTCATTCAAGAAAGGTTTGATACCTTTTTTTTTGCTTGGGTCTCTTAGCAGGGTGGGGGGCATGGGCGAGCGAAAGGAGGGCTGATCATGGCTTGTTTGGGTGTTTGTTTCATTTTTTTCATTTGCCAACAATCTTATTTGCCAGCATACCTCAGCCAAAAGCCCTTCATTGTAACAGTCCAATGTAGATTTGGTCTGCAGGCAGCTTTAAAGTTATCCACTTGAGCAGGGTGATTTTGGCTGGGTCTTGCTTGGGAACTGGATAGATACACAAGTCTTAATTTTGAGAGGCCCCTTTTGACAAAATCTGCTTCTATGAGAAAAACGAACTGGTGCTGGCAGAGCACTTGGAAGATGCTGCTTGTTTCAGCTGCAAAAATATGGACCAGCACGCTGTCAAATAATTTATTTCAGAGAGATTACATTATTTTATTACTAAAGATGGCAGGCAATGATTTAACATTATTATTTTTGGCTACGTTTCAATTGATAGTTACATCTACAGCAGATTGCTTAGTAACAATTCAGATAAAAAATGAAGGCATGGTGGATTAGCCCAATTTAAAAAGTAAGACTGGCATACATTGAATCAGGTTTGTGAAAATTACTTTCATTTATTACTATAAAATAGTTATATATTTTGTAATAGTAAATCTATTTCTAGCACTCTTTTCCAAAGCAGGAAGGAACTGTCAATTTCTCAGGCATGAGACCTAAAAACTCACATTAAGCTAACAAATAAGCTTAAATAAATTTAACTTTTATAATAGGACAATGTTTATAAAAACATCAAAGATTAAAAATGTTGATATTTTTTATGCTTCGTTTAAACTAACTGTCTTATACCAAACATACTGCTAAAGAGATGCAGATTATTACATAAGTCTTAAAAACACCTGATATTAATAAAGGCAGCAATAATTTTAAAAAGAAAAATGTTAAATAGGAATTCAGGTTCTTGTAAAATTCTAAACAAAATTTGGATAGAGTAAGCAACCAATACCAAACTCCCTTCCGCACACACAGTGTGACTTTGTCCACTGGCTGTCACCCTTCTGACGAGAAAGGAATCATAATTTGGGAGACTGAAGAAAGTATTTGAATATTAAAAAAATCTAAATCCACATACTTCTCTATCCATAAAGTATATCAAGAATTCACGTCCTCCTTTCCGAATGTTTGCAGCTCTATACCTTTCCCATCTTAGTCTGAGAAGCTAGTTTAGACCCATTATTTTTGCAAAACATGATTTTTATTGCTATTTAATACTTATAGGGATGTCACCAATCACATTAAGTTTTCATAGGTAGGAGAAAAAATATTTCACAAAAAATTCGCTGTCAACATGAAACCGACTTGAGCAAATTGCTTCTAACAATAAAACTGATCTAAGGCTCGCTGCCAAGATGATTCTGGAATACAATCATGGGGCAATGGGCACATTCTAAAGACTAATTTATTTCTGTGGCATTTTCCTTTCAAAATACTCAAAGCACTGCTCATTGATCTTATTTAAGGTTAGAGTTTGTTATAGCGGCACTACTGGTTGACCACATACACCATAAGAGAGGAAACTTCAGCCTATTATACCAAATACCAGAGCTGTATTTAAAATATGCAAAAACCACTCAGAAGAAAAATCATCTGACCTGTAACCATGTTTTTTTCCTTGTGGCCATTTTTCAGAAGGCCCAGTTAAAATATAGTACAACACGGGAGAATTGCTCCAACAGAAGCATCCAAGCCTGAGCATCCTGGGAGGTTGTGGAGTCTCCTTCTCTGGAGATATTCAAGACCCGCCTGGACAAGGTCCTGTGCAGCCTGCTGTAGGTGACCCTGCTTCGACAGGTGGGTTGGACTAGATGACCCACAGAGGTCCCTTCCAACCCCGAACATTCTGTGAGTCTGTGATTCTGCAATCATCATCTCGCCCTCAGTTACACCAGTGTTACCATACAGGTGCAGGACAGCAGTGAGCTGCTTCCCTGGGTAAGACAACAGCAAGAGGTGGATTGCTGCCACAAAAACATCCCTCCAGAGCTGCACTCCATGTGCTTTTTAGTTCCCTATTAATCCTAGGAAAGATGAAGCTAGAAACAGGCTGCAAAAGCTGTCCTGGCAGCAGCCATGTTTTTCCTGAAGAGCAGATGGGGTGCCAGATATATGGGGGTACCAAAGCCCTATGCTACAGCATGGCTTGAGAATTCCTAGAGTTAAAATCAATAATGCACTTTCAAGTGCCAAAGTTTAGAGAAATCCAGGAAGTAAAACTAGTCTAATGAAGTGTAAAACACATGCAGTATTATTTAAAGGCTATTAACCAAAAGTTGTAACACCACCCTGGTATGGAAACAGCAGGATCTCTTTATACTGAATTTCTTCTCACACAATAATTAAAGTTCACTTTGACTACTCAACATCTCAGCATCTAATATTTTTATTTCAACATTCTTGTAATGCTAATAATGAGTATCTTATACCTGCTACTTTCCCTTTACACTGACTGCATGCGACTAATTGTGGGCTGAGAGCACAGTAAACCTAACCTGGCCTGCCAAAGTGAATGGGAAACAAAACATCCTTACCTGACTCTGGCTAAGCTCAATTCAGAAGTTAACCTTTCTACATTGTGTACCCGTAATATCATCTTTTTTTTTTCCCTAGAGCAAAAAATACATGAAACATCTACAGTTACATAATTTAATACAAACATTTGCACAGGCTTGGCCTGAAAAGGGAAGGCATATTTCCAAAGTAGTGTCCGTCCAATAACTGCCAGCTGCCTGGCTGTGTTCTACAATACTATTACTATTTACTGACTTATTTTCAGAAAACTTCTTCTACAATTTGCCACAGTCATTGACAAATGCATTCTAAACACAAGAAAACTGCTATATAAACTCCTACTGGAGCTTGATGACACAATGAAACTAAATGTTGCCTGGAGTAAAGGAACACAAATACTCATCTTTATGTCAATTTTTAAAACGACTGCTCCTGAAATAACCTTGCAAGGACCACTGTTTTGATGCAACTGCACTGTAGAATATGAAACTAAAGCATCACTGAAAAGAAATACAAATAAGTATTTATAGGCTAATACAGATCTTCTGTGGTCATCAATTTTTTTTCCATAAATTTAGATTTGAAATCTACCATTACGAGGCAGTGGAAGACAAAAGGAAAACCCTGCGAAGCTCATTACTTCTGCAATATATGCATGCAAGGGACATAGAGGTTGGTTAATCTGTACTACTGCACTGACTGCAGCTCTGATAACGCAATGGAATGGAAGTAGAGTGTATCTACTTAATCCACTCATTTCTCATCATTCTGTCTGAGAAGTACGCCCTCATCTTTGACACACAGACTGATGAAAAAATATCTGCATCTCATCACTATTTACAGACTTCTGTACATCTACTTCAGACCAGATCATGAGAGGCCATAAGGGTCACTTTTGCCTATAGGGCTATTTAGAACACCCCATTCCTATATGATAAAATCAGAAATAAGCACAGAGGTTAAAACTGGCTGTGACATTTATATTGGATTAGGAAGAACACAGGGAGAGATTATAATGGATAGAGTATTTAAAACAAAAAGTTGCTCATTCAGTCTTACCGATATCAATTTACCTACCTTGTCCACTCAAATTGCAATATCATAGAGACTATTGTCTTTTGTATCTCTGTGCAAGCTAGGCTTCTGATTTAAATACCAACTGAAGCTTCACATGGCACAGGAAATGAACTGCTAAATGACAGTATCGTCCAATATCTAGCAAGACAAAAACCCATTTCAAGCTCTTGATAAAACACAGACAGGAGATTACTGTGAATGAAAATAAGAATAATATCAAATTCCTAAATTAAAGCTTTTAAGTCATACCATCACTGGTAAGGAACTATTTTTCTCCTAAGCCAGAGAGTCCAAAATTCATAAGAGAGAGAATTTTTTAACCTTTTTTTTTAAAAGGAAAATTAAGGTTCTTGACCAGTTCCCTAAAACTAAATATTTAGTTTGTAAGAAAAACATTTTCTAATATAAGATCTAGGATAAAAGCATAAGAATTGTCAAGGCTGAGGAAGCACTAGTTATATTCTGATGTTTTTATTTTTTGAAGAAGAAAACGTTCTTAGAGAGGATACTTAGTGTTCAATCCAATAGCCAGTCAATCCTGGAAACTAACCCTTTTTTGCAAAATGCAGACATAGTTTGTGATTGCAGTAAAAAAAACAAAAGAAAAATCAGTACAGCAAATACTGACCCTAAAATCTTTAAATACTGAGAAATATCCCCAAAAAATTTTGCTTAAAATGCTGTACGGAAATTTTTTCTTTGTAAAAGCTTCTCCATCTCTGTCAATTTAATCTAGAATGATCATTATTAGTATTATTACTACTACTACTATATTTGTCTTGCAGCACTAGATATTATCTACTACTAGAAACTTTTTGTTAGTGGAAGGAAATGGTGTCAGAATGAGAGCAGCTCCTCTTGCACTAATGAATTCCACGCTGTTTCTGAACAAAAATGGGTTCATTGAGAGCACACGTTTGTTTCTCCCAGAGAGGATTCAGTTGTTACTATTGGCGGAACATTCTTCCACTGAAAGTTTTAAGAGAGGATGCTAAACAAACTGGTTTGTTTTCAGCGTTTTGAAGTCCTTCAAACATCTCACAAGTTTCATCAGAGCACCGTACTAATGCAGTCTCACGGTTTCTGAACTTCAGCATGGGCAGCACAAAATCTTTTCTCCAAAACAGAATGGGTAAACTGACAGTAACACTTTTTTACTTACTATTCTGTCTCCAAATAGGCATGACAGAAAGGGCAGGATGGTTCAGGTATACAAAAAGAAGATATGATTATAATCTCAAAATACTTAAAATGCTGTTGCAAGATGGAAATTACTTTTTTTTTTTTTTTACATTTTTTATCTGGTTATGTCACATCCATGCCTAGGTGACTGGAATGTGAAGCCTCCCCTCAATGGTCAACTGGAAAATCTGACTTAACATCTTTATCCCACCCCAAACTGGGGACATGCAGCACTTTTTTCCTTAATCAAAACCCTGCCTTGGTGTCTGTCGCAGACAGACTTAAGGGGGACCTCCGTTCTATCATGGAGCACTCTCACACTGCTTCTTTGGGTATTACTGTGTCATGCTGTTTAGGATTTGCTACCATTTTCCTTTTTTGTCTTACGATATACTAGAATTGCTGTAGGTTGCAGTTTGTAATATATATTTTAGTCAAAACAAATAAATGTTGATTTGTGTTACAATACAGTATTTAATTTTCCAAGAGCTGGAATTGATTGGAACAATGAAAGAATAATTTAGTTCTTTATTTAATTCTTACCTGAGAAGAATATGTGTGACCATCTGATCCACAAACAGGATTGGTATAAACTACTGGACACTGCTTGCAGTTTGATGAAATGGGACCACCCCTCCACTGTTTATGGCCTAAACCAGCCTCTTTCATACTGTAAGTAAACAAAAAGTATGTAATTCTGATAAGCAGTAGTAAAAATAGAACATAGTCAGGGTATTTTAATGAGCCTTTACAAACAGTAAGCCATACATAATTTCAGGCATAAAATTTTCTTCTCAGTAAAGAGCTGCCACAGTCCTTGATACACACTCGCTCACCTTTATATGTTACTCACTGCAGTGATACCGCACGGAATTGATCTGCTTAAGTGTGTATGTGTATGCTTATACAAAGAGACACAGCTAGATGGACCATTTTAACCCAGAAAAAAGCTACACTGGGTCAGACTAAAAGTGTAAAATAAGTTACTGATGCTACATCAGAATACTCTCCTAGCCCTCAATAATTTGTGGCATCTGGTCATCCTCAGGCAAATATGTTTTCTCTCTATAGCTTTGAATTAAGTTTTATTCATGAATTTTTCCAATGGCTTTTTGCACCTATGAGAGCACTTCACAGCCACTGTATCCTGAAACAGCTGTTTTATGAGAGCTGCCCAATTCATAAACTGACCTATAATATGTTTTATATATTAATGGCTTCCACATAAATAAGAAAATAGAACAATAATGCATGATTTTTACACTGTGTTTTCTGCTTGGAATCTTAATGAGGAATCTAAAAATGATTACGCTTGGAATACAGTAATGACTTATCAGGCCACACTCAAGCAGTAAACGTTCAAACTTATAAAAAACAAATCAAATCATCTTTAATGCAGCAGAACTCTTTCAGCTTGGTTCACCAACCGATAATCAAGAACTATTTTGCTAATTATTCATGAATCACTGTTTAAGAAGAACTTGTCTGGAGTAATAAAAAGAAATGAAATTAGAGAAAATAAACTCCTCGTTCTCTGGTTTTATGATGTGCAAAATAAAAGGCTAAAAGCACACACCTAAGAGTAACCCGGTGATGACAAAAACCCAAGCCTCATTTCTCAGCTATGCTAATGTATTTAGGCTGTTCATAATTATAACCGTAAACGGGGTCTTCAAGAAGAAAAAAAAAACAAACAAAAAAATCATGTAAATTATAGAAGTTTACATTCAGATTATGTTGTGTGGCAAAATTTTGAACTGCACAGGTTTTTTACAGTGTAAACAGGAACCCGAAATTTTGTACACAGAAATTACATGTAGTACAACAAGCGAGAAAATAGCTGTACAGGAAGTTTTTTACATCCATCAGGTAGCAGTAAAAAGGAAACAACACAAACACACCATCCTAATTAATAATAAATAACAATCCTTTCTGCTGAGTTGCATCATTTGAAGACTGAGTACAAACCATTTCATTTCTATTATAGCAAAGAAAAGCTAAGTTGAACTGTATATTTGCTTATGCAGAATGTATGGTAATAATCTGACTACTGCTGCTCCTCTCACTTGACAGAGTTTTCCAATTATCCACATGAGCTCCAGCATAATTAGATTAATTAGATGGCTTCATCTTTCTCTTACTTCTTGTTACTTTTGTAGCTCACAATTCCAGAAGTGCCCCAGTAGCCTGAGGTTACTGACAGGAACAGAGTTCCAACTACCAACCTCATGCAATTTCTGTTTATCTGAGATGCAGTAACTTTAACACACTGCATAAATCAATTGTAAAAGTTCCAGACATCAGCAGGGAGAACCTCATCGATACCAGCAAAAAACAGAAATTGGAAGCAATATTTGTGAGACACACAGGGGTTGTTGGCTGTAGATGCTTAAAACATATCGAAGAAAAGACTAGTGATTACTGGGTTTTAGCATATCTACACCCTTGTACATGCTCTCAATGAAGTTTAAAGACAAAAGACGACAGAGGGGAGGAAAAGAAAAAAAAAAAAGGAAAAAAGCCCTTTCAGATGGAGGTAAATGGATAAGTAAAATCACCTAAAGGAAGGAAAAGAGAATGATGTGTCTCAGAAAGGACCACAAGTGGGGTGGACACCAGAACACGCTCAGGACACAGAAATCACAGGTCTGTGACAACCAGTGGGAGGCATGAAGAAAATGGGAAATCCTTGATGTAGTCAGATAGATTGCCTTCTCTCAACCAATCTCTACTTTGTTAGGGTTTTAAATGCAGCCTGTCCCAGGGTACTCATTTGGGGTGAAGAGAGTCGAGTTTCCTGTTATACACAGAACTCAGCTGAGACCTTCAGCAGATTGCTCCTCAAAATCTTGGTTTCTATAACTAGTAATAGTTTTCTACAAAACAGAAATACCTGTATCGTTCCAAACTTGGAATGGAAGGTATAATGATAAATAAACTATAAATAATGACACCTTGAAGGTATTTACCCAGAGATACCCAGTCATGGAAATGCTTTGGACGGACATGTGTTTCGAAGCTTTAGGACAATGATGGAGAAACTAGATTCTGTATTATCAGAGCTGCCGAACAGCTATTTTTTGATTGTCAGTCCCTGAGATGACAGGCAAACATGAAAAGACAATTAAAAACATTTTTAATATTAGTTACAGTAGATATGTGCATTTCATAAAATATATTAACAGTGTCTTTTACTTCTGTACTCAAACATTTCCTTTCACCATTATTTAACTGCATCAGATTTGTTTCTGTAGACTATTTCTTTGTCACCAGGTGTTGTGTTTATTTTTCTTAAAGCTAGGCAATGAGCGTACATACAAACTATTGACATGGAAATAACTGATAAACTACTGTGATGATATAAATCATCTTGAATTAAGGTCACTGATGTATGTGCACAACATCATGAAATAAGACAGACTGCCTAACTACAATATAATTCATTATCATTTGAGATATGCAGATAAAGCAATGTATTTTTACATTTTAGAATGTTAGAAAGGAAAACAAATAGTAAACAAAGAAATCAGTTACTTCACTATAAGAAATCACTTCTCTTTCTCTTCCTTGTATTTATTATTTTTCAATTTGATATGTAAGAAGAAAACCCAGATCACTGCAACTTGCAGTTACTAAAATTCTGCCATTTAACTTTGTGATTCCATTGCAATCACTATAAATCTTCTTCCTCTTGTTAGTATTTTGCCACAATAAATATATGATGCCATGTAAGAGTCAAGCTCTTCCACTGACAAATTTGACACTTCTAAATTTTCTGAAAGCGGCTTTTGGATCTGTCTAGTAATAAAATAACTATTACTGAATACACAAGCCTGGCCTTATCTGACACTGTTGACACCTAAAGGGTAAAATTAAATATATGGGTTTAATTTACCAGTAACGCTTGTGATTGCATTAATTTGCATACACCAAATTGTGCACATGCTTTTAGACTGCATATGCAACTGCATACCTAGAAACATAATTAGCCAATCTGCGCAATTACTCTAGCCTATGTAGCTGTTTGCATACATAAACTTACCTTCCTGTATACACAGTGATCACACCTGAAACTACTTTGACAATCCTTAATGCAACCCACTCAAAATTTAGCCACAAGCAACTCTTTGGCAACATGGCTTATTTAATGATACCTATAAAATGCATGAGAGCCAAATTCACTTGAAAAAATGATATTTTAAAGCCAGATTCGAGAATCTTCAATCACAGGTCTTCAAATACAGACTACAGAAACAAATGTGAGTTACTAACAACTAATTTCTCAAAGAACTCTTGTAACTCTTCTCTGATAACTACATTTACATTTTTATAGAGATTTTAGAATTATTCCAATTTAGAGACTTCCTGATTATGTTTTGCCATGGCCTTTGGGGGACACAATCAGACTGTGTCAGATTAACATTATCAGAAAAAATACTTATATCGTAAAATCTAATTTGCTTTCATTAGAGTTGACTGGATTTCCTTCAAAGTTCCCTTTTCACATGGAAGCATCCTGGAAGAAAACTATAGCTATCAATATAATGTTGAAATGTTTCTTTCAAATGGCAAAAGAAACCAAGGCATTATTGCCAGTCTTTGTTTGTGTATGTTTATAGTATTTGACTTGTTTCATTATTCTGCACTATTCATAACAAATGCAAGAAAAACATGTCTTAAGAAACAAATAATAATTAAATAAATCTGAGATAAATAAAGCAAAGGTTAATAAAGTTAGTACGGGAATGAAAATACAAAACATTTCAGCAACTTTAAATTAACAATGTTGGCAAGAATACTCTATATATTAATGGACCATTATAATGTTTAGCAGGTGCATGTGAGAGTACACAAATTCAGCTATTATCTTTCTCCAGCATCTGCATCCAAGACATTAGATTAGAAAATTATGTATGATCTATCATTTTTGTCAAGATCACTAAGCACACATACCAATATTATTTCAGAATTTAGAAGAATATTTCTTTCTGTGCACATAAAAAGAAAATACTATTTACTCATTTGCACCAGAGAAGGAAAACAAGTAGGTATCTTAAAGATACAAATTATTACTACCTTCTTCAACCTACATGTATTATTAAAAACATACACACTTTAAGGTAATTTATTGCCTTGTTGCCATAAAGTTCCAACATTTTCATTACCATTCTGTCTACTTTTGCCAAGCAAAGAAACCAGCATTTTATTCTAAACATCTATCTAATAAACTAAAATCTAAACAAAACAGCCTTATGTATTTAAAAAAAAAACAGGTTTAAGTAATACGCTGAAATTTGCTGGAATAGTATTTGCTTCATTTTGATTGAGTGAAGTTAGCTAGTACAGCTTTTTAATGAGACAGAAAAGGAAAGAATGCACAGAAACGAGTTTTCTCATTATTTAACTCATCTGGAGTTGCTTGAGAGGTGAAAGGGACCTAATATACGAATGCAGTGCTCATGTCAACCTTATTTTCCATTAGGTTGGCAAATGATACAAGCATTTCAGTGAGCAATTTGCTAGAAATTACTATGTAAATCACCAGAGGATGGGGGTGGCGAAGATTTGGCATGTTAAAGTATAGAAACTGCCTATTAGAGATATTAATTCTATATGACTTTTAAAAAAAGGTTATCAGCCCAAAGCACACTGAAGATTTTTCTTAGGAACCTTCAAATTACTACACTTGTAATTTACATAGTTAGGCACTGATTATCATGCATTTTCCTAACACACTTAAAATATAACTACAAAGAAGGGACAACGCTTTCTGGTCAGAATTGCTATATGGTCGGTCACATCTTTAGGAGACACACAGCTACAAAACATTTTTAAAGAAAATCCAAATTACGTAAATGAAGGGAAAAAAAAAAAGAGACAGGGTAGGTAATTGTCAGATAATGGGCAAATAAAGGGAAAGAAAATCTGGGTTAGAGACTTAGACTTTAATAAAAAAAGTAATCAGATTTATTTTTTTTTTTTACCAAGGCCTCTAACTTCCAGATGGTAGTCAATTTTGTGTATGTGGTGTTAAAAAAGCTAGTCCATGGTAAGAGAACTCAGTTGAAGTCTGAAGGAAAAGTTCACCTCTGTAGGAAATGTTCCAAGTATTCTTTCAAAATTGTAAACTGAGCTCAACATCTGAGTTCCCCCTCCCAGCTGTAGCTATTCCTTAAAAAGTTTTGATTAAAAAAAAAATCAAAACCAGAAAAAGGATGTTCAAATATTGCCTAGAGACAATGAGAGAATATTGACTTGTTAAAGGATTAAGAAGATGGTTGCACTAGAACAGACAGCAAGTAACTGCATCAAAAACCTTCTCTCTTCCCTTCATAAATATGAATTCCCTTCCTTCCCAGCTGACACTACCCCTAAACACCCTAGGAAAATTAGTAAAATCTAGATGGCAAAACAAGCACATTCTTCACAATCCTCCTGTTTTTCACTTCTTTCACCTTAGACCTCAGATTACACAGACACTCTCTGGAGTCTCAGTTCTAGAAAGTGTGGTTTGTCCATGATTATCTAACACAGGCATTTATATACACTGTAAAGTCAGTCCCTTTCAACCCCTACCATTCTGTGATTCTGTGATATCACAGACTTCATCTTCTGTCACAGAAACCACTGCACTCCAACTTTTCTAAATATAGGGACATAAGTTCACCCTTAATAACAGTATCTGTAAAAATTCTATTACATTCTCTGCTTAAACTAGCAGAAATATAACATTCTGACAATAAAAACAAGTGAGACACATGAGCACAAACAATACCTAAATTATGAGACTATTAAACAAATGAGTATCGTTTTGAACACTTCATGCTTTGAACACAACTAACAAGTTTGGGTTTTTTGTTTGTATGAAGTGGTATAAAGTATTGTTGAAGATAAAGAACAAGACTGCATCCTCCCACAGAATATCAGTATTACAGATGTTGTAATATTTCAACACCAGAAATATCGAATTCCTTGAAATCTGAGTAAGAGCAAAACTATATTCTCACCTAGTGATACTGGAGACATCCTTCATCCTTATTTTCATCACTTCATAATACATACTGAACTACTTAGTGGATAATCAGGTCAGAGGACAGCAGAGTCCAGGGGGGTTTGCTTGTTTTAATAAGAAAGCCACATATTTAAGTCATATTCTGTATGGCTTTTGTGAACTTTTTGATAACTTATTGCTTTTTATTCCTGCCTGCTCCACAAATCCCATGTAAAAGTCCTGAGCCACAGAAGCTGTCAAAACTAGATTCACCCACTAAGGGTAAGAGTTGAGCACAAATCATCACCACCTCTAAGAAGGAAATCCGGACATGCAGATCAAAAGAGCACCAAAGCATACTGTATCGCTGCATCAGAATCTGCAGTTCAGACCATCACAATAAGGAAGCATGGCACATATTTCACAAAGTTAATTCTCAACTAACTGCCTGGCTTTCCTCCTAAGGACTGAGCTTTTGATACGGCATGGCTGAACAGCCTTGGCTCAGATTTCTGAGGAAACAAAGAGCTATGAGAAATTATGTAGAGTGGAGCCATGCAATATAAGAAGGTAAAACTGCAGACAGAACTAAGACTGTTGAGACAAGTCAGTCAGGCGTGGGGGGAAAACAAGCCACAAGCATGAACAGTTATAAAATCATCAAAAAAAACCCCAGAATCAGAAGTTTAAACTGATCCTCAGTTTAAACAATACAGGATCAGCCCATTTCAAGGAGCAATGGAAGTCAACACTTTTTATACTTGATTGAACTGTCTGGAAAGCAAGGACCCACTGGGTATCGTGCAAGTGCGGGAAAGAATCTCCACATTTAGTCTGACTGCAAATTAGCCGTAGCTATACATTGGGTCTATCCGACAATAAATAATTATGTACTTTTAGGTAGCATGCATCTTGCTTACTGAGCCTTTGTGCACTGCTTGAACAAAGTGGTCCAGAGAGGGAAGATTATAACTGTATGTTCAGAAGTAAAGAACACAGTAGAAGAAAAACTTGGGCAAAGTAAACATTTGCGCATGGCAGAGCGATTCACCTATCACAGGAAGTCTGATTTGGCACTTCAGCATAGTCATTTCCACCTCCAACATGAGATACGATGAATTCTTCTATAATGTATAAAATCAACACTATCTCTAGAAGACAGTTAAACTACATTTCTAGTATATTAATATATTTTTCAATTCTTTTGATGTTGGTAGTTTTGTTACATCTGTAATTTCTTTCAACTAAACAATAGGAAACAAAAGATTTTTACTTTCTTTTAAGTTTTGGGTTTTTTTTTTTACAGTAAAGTATCTGATTTCTCTAGAGGCTATTTTCTATACAGGCATTGATTTGACATCATATGAATGTAGAGGACGCCCAAATCACTGTGCCATCTAGAGGCCACACTGAGAAATTCTCTCTTCACCGATCATTACTTAGCATAGATCATTACTTACTAGATATATGCAATCTACGAAGGTAAAAAACACGATATATCCTGGGAGACAGTCTAATTTCCTACATCCTTCAAAGCTGACGTCATCAAATACAAACCTCATGTTTTATAACTTCCATAGTACAATGGCCAGTTAATTCTCATCAAGCAAAGTTAAGATCTAACATTTTTAATTTGTATCACTTGTGTGTAGGTTAGGATTTAAAGATCGTAGATAAAACCCTGGTCCTTTTGAATTCAGTAAGAAAACTCCTATTGACTTCTAGTGGGCAAAAGCTTTAGAATGGTGCGCCAGGCTCCGCATATCACAACTATAGTTCAGGATGCTGTGTTTATACAGCAACAAAAGAATTACTTCTAAAGATTATAAAGGTCTTTGCGGCCAATTCAGCAGTATTAGACACAGACCTTGGATCACAGAATAACACAGAACTCTGCCAATGAACACAACCAATGTATCTGTATCAGCAAGCAGTGAAACACCTGGTGCTGAGAACCTAACACCCCTGCTCTGGGGGGAGAGAGGGTGATGGGTTGTTTGTCCTCTATTCATCTTCCTCCAACGATTTTAGCACTGCTTGGCAGCTCTAATACCTTCTTCTTTTTTCTCATGGTTTAAATAAATGGATTTTTTTTCCTCCCAGAAACGTTATCTTTTTTTTCCCCCAAAAAAACACTTCTTTGGATTTGTGTCTACTTATGCTGTTATCCTAAGGCAGATGTTTCAGAATCTGTTTCCTCTGTTCTATGAGAACTCAGAATACACAATGCCGCTATAAGATTCAGCTTCACATTTAAATAAAGTGACAAATCGTGATAAAATTTGCACAAGTTTTTCTGTATGATTAAAGATTCCTTTTTTCAGTGTTTTATCTACACTACACATGAACCGCATATTCAAAAATCAATAAAAGATATTCTTGTTCTTTTCCCATCAATTTTTATGGAATTGCTATTAACACGGATTATTCTCTTTCTGGTTCTTGTTTTCCCCACATACATAAATGACTGAAAAGCTCTCAACTAACTTCAAAATTGTTACGAATATTGATGTGCTTTTACCACATATTACATATTAAAACACTAACCCTATATTTAACTTAAGCTTAAAAACGAGATTGTGTAGTCAGAGCAGGTAATACTTGGGACTGCCTACTGACGCCAGCATGATCTTTGTCCTGCTTTGTTTTCAGGTCACGGAATAAGGAAGAGTCTAAGACCATCTTATTTAAAATGTGTGGTAAAACTCAGCTTTTAACGAAAAGAAACAGAGTTCTAATTGTTGAGTGTTCTACATTATTCAGACAGAATAGTCAGTGAGAGATTAAAATGGTAAATACAAAACAGTAGTAAACACCTGAGGAAATAATGTTTTAGCCTTCTCTTCAGATTTTGATTATACATTTGTTAATTCTCTCAAATACATTTGGCATTTTTTGGCTTTATAAGGTCACTCCGATCTGCTTTAAAAAACTCTGATTTCATTAAAATCAGCTTCACTTATCAGCACTGGAAAAAGTCAAATGCATTCTGACATGACCCAGGACACTCATCAGTGAAGGTATGTAAAGAAGCAAGAGTCTCTACAAAATCAAACTGATGTTGTTCAGCCTGAAGTGGACGGGAGTAGGGAGAAGAGGAACAACCAATTTTTTAATTATTATTATTACTTTTTACTTAAAATGAGCAAATATAGTTCAGGAACAGTAATGACACGTCAGAATGGTTACTCATACTTTCCTACAATGTTTTGATACTGACGCAGACGAATGAGACAGCAATGTCATAAACTTTAATAAGATAATCTTTTGTTATTTTGAATAACATGGATAATCTCTGTATCCTCACTGTTCATCAGGAATGTGACATGTATGTACTAACACTGTCTCAGTTCCGTGATGCCTCTTCCCACACAGAAGCACCTGTAAGAATAAGGGTGCTGGCAAGGAACATGAACATGTATTTTCCATTTACACCGAACTTCCAGGAAACTGTCTTCACATCTTATAATTTCTATTCAGTAACTAATTTACCACCCCGCTCATTTCCAAATTGTGTATTTTAAAATGCCTCTACAGCTTTTGCAGGAGCGGACCTGTAATAGCTACAAAACAAAGAACGCTTTTTCCCACCTTCATATTCATACAAACATTGGTAAAAACACTTATTGCAAACAAGATTTAATAATAAATTCTTATTTTTGAACTTGGTTATTTCTGGACTGGATAAAGGAATTGAAATTATTTTCTTGATTTTTTTACCCTTTCTTAAGGAAGACTTAAAACAACAGAGGCCTCAGGGTGCCATCAGCATTGCTTATAAATTCACGTATATGTTATTGAACTTATTTTTACTAGACAACTTTGTGGTGAAAAGAACATCAACGTACCAAACACCTCAGAATCACCACCATACTCAAGGGCAAAAGCCTAGCTCTCAATGAAAAATGCTACAGTAAATTATAATTACATAAACCACAGCAACGTATCATCACAAGGAGCTTGCTGACCACATTCAAGGAGTTTGGCTGACCACCCTCCTGTGTAGTAGACCTTGGGGTCATTAATTTATTATAAACTTTAACGCACACTTGGAGACTTCTCCAACATATCTGGAGTTGAGATATCACCATCACTAGTGTAAATCAGGTGTAAACAGCTGAATACAACATACAAATAAATCAGCACATCTGGTGATAAAGAACGAGACCCTTGTAAATATTTTTATGATCTTGACTTCCATTTTACAGGGTTCTTTCCAGAAAAACTTCATTATGGTCACAGACATCAGTTTTTAAGTTTTTTCTATTTGCAAGGATTTTCAGGAGGTTTTGGGGTCAGTTGCAGTTTTGTTGCGTTCTATTAAAAAAAAAAACAAACAACAAACTCAAACCCTGTATGCCTTGCTCTGCAAAACCTACATAAGCAGGTACAATTACATGTTTCTTCTGACCTTGCTATTATTAAGATATACTATTCATACAGCATTTGAACTACATGCATATATACCTGTCTGAAAAAAAGCTTAAACTGAATATACACTGAATTGCCAGCTGAACAAACAATCACATGGCAATGTTTATTTTAGAACTCATGATTAATGTATGCATGTTTCACATAATGGATAAAAACTGCTTGGTAAATCTGGCAACATGTCCTGTTCAAAGCAAGTACAGGAAAAAAAAAGGTATGATGCTATTTACAGAAGACTACTTTATATTTGACTAAATTGACTACTTTATGTTTGACTAAATTTTCTATACTATCATCATTTGCTGTATAACAAGAATAGGCTTCACATAACACATCAGGAAACTTGTATATTATGAAGTTAGAAGAAGGTACCCTTAGACTTCCTAATTTAGAATCCCCTGTGAAGTCTTAACACAACTTTGTTACTTTGGGGAGCCTATTAAAGAAATTCTGTCTTCAAATAAGTATTCAAACAGTAACTGCACAGCCTTCTTCCTCTTTTCCATTACAAACAAAAACATATGATGTTCCTGTTGTCTTTCATGGTAAGGTATGTTTTCAGCTATTCTTGTGGCTCTTTTCTGAATACTCTCCAACTCTCAATATTTTTCCTGAATTACAGGCATTGAAATGGCACCGTATTGTGGAAGCAGTTCCACTAGAATAGCTGAAGGTATTAAACCTGCTCTATACCTAATTCAAGATTACACTGTCGTATCTGTGCACATGCTCCACAGAGGCTGCAAGATTGCTGAAAAGGCCTTGGGATAGCGTGTTCCAAACACCTTCAGGATCCAGTCTACTTCCTGCTCCATACCATTAGTATTATGCTCCCAGGCTGCGTAGTGACTGGAAAGCATGGAGGAAGAGAAAGCACAAGGTTTGCATGTGCTTCCTAAACCTCACTTTGTCATCCAGGTCTGGACGCTGACTAATGTATCCTCCCCACTCACTACCTAGCAATCTTTAAGGTCATAGCTGACTTGACGCCGTCTGTAGCACTTTAAGCCCTGTTTAGAATATAACAAGGTTATTATGCCAGTCCCATGATTCCTCACATTGTCCAGGTACTGCGTCGCTACAACATGACTGCATTAGTGTAACAAGTCTTCAGATTATCCCTATAGATTTTTACTAGTACTCACAAATCCCTCATTCCAGTTATGCATTCGACATTATCATTTCAGATCCAAATGTCATACTACAGGTTCATTTAAATAGTTTTTCAACCCTTAAATGTGGTGGTTTGTCACTCTGATATAGCATGCTTCTTTATCTTCACAATTTGACACATTTATACAAAAATGTATATTAACATGTATTGAGATATACACACATGGATGCACATATATTGCAAATTCACTCAAGTTCTGTGTTCTTGTTTCCTCAGTGCACAGCTCATGATAATTTTTGCAACTATCAGCAGAACACACACTACCTCTGTTCACACACCTTGCTTAAATGACAAGTCAGTGATTTACAGTGAGCAAAGCCCAAGTCGACTCCTCGCCATCACATCCCGGGTTTAACTAACAAAATCATGAGACTACAGGGGAAAAGAAATGAAAACAAATACAGTATGGTTGATATTAAAGGATGCAGCTTGTACAAGCTTTCTCTTACTGTACCCTTGCCAGAAACTACCAAAAAAATTCCTCAGTTGTCTCTTCCACCCCCTCCTCCATAAAGAAGAAATGAAGCATATATTTTAATAATTGTTCAACTGGCAAATTGATTTGCTGCACTACTTATCTTTGAATGTTTTGCTGTACTGATACATTTTCATATGTTTGACTGTTTTTAATTATATCAGTTTTTGCACTCCAACAGAAAAAGGGTATGGAACAATATAACTTCTGGAAGTATGCTAAAATCTGCATGTTGCACTTGAGTCTCTTAGCTCCAAATTTAGAACAAATTTCTATTGCATTCACTACAGATGCTATCTGTCTTTCCTTTTCCACTTTATTTATATTGATGACATTTCCACCACCACCATGTCGTTTCTCAAACCGAGACATGGGGAGAAGAACAGAGAATAACCCATTCTATAGAGGGCAAAATTTACCTGAAATTATTCTCGAACACCACGTAACAGCAGCGTATGTCAAGCTTAGTAGCCTATTTTCTTGTGATGCATATGTAACATAGAACTATTCTGAGCCAAAATTGTAAAATTCAAGAAGCATAAGGAAATACCTGCCTCTCCAGATTGTATTTAGGCATTCCAAGCTCCTCATTACACCCGTGAGGAGTAATAAGCCACTTGTAAAAATAATACATCTGAAGTATTTGTGTTCAGGGATCTGAGTATCCCTTAACTGCATAAGTGAAGCAGGGTTCCTTCAGAGTCTTTATGGCACACAGCCTTGCAGCCATCTATTTTAATAAATGTTCTTTGCTCAAGTGTTACTCTTCTTTTTTTTCTTTCCCCC